>Ga0316205_10000089_pt1 | contig 211620 bp, 213 predicted proteins | sample 3monthpyrite_MG_FD_204941 | JGI IMG/M metagenome (GOLD analysis project Ga0316205, IMG submission 204941) | Microbial mat bacterial communities from mineral coupon in-situ incubated in ocean water Damariscotta River, Maine, United States -... | ecosystem: Environmental > Aquatic > Marine >... | reverse complement strand
AACACGTACGTGAATTTCTGTGTCGTTTTGAGTTTTGAACTCACGGCTATTGCCTGCAGCGCCTGTGCCTTCAAAAGCAGAATCCTGATCAGTAAAGCCAGCTTGGAAATCAATAAAACCACCAACATTTAATGCTAGTGCAGCACCTGATGCAGCCATTGTGCTAGAGTCAGCTGAATTAGCCATTGAGCTAGAATTAGCTGATTTAGCCATTGCGCTGCCACCAGCTTGACCTTCTGGAACGCCTCCAGCGTAAGCTGTTGAAGCAAGAGCTATGCTTCCTAATATTGTACCAGTTGATAGAATAATTTTTTTCATTTTTTTTTTCCTTTATGCTTATTGTTTTTTGTTAAATATAAAATCTAAACGCATGTTAGTATGTTTAAGGCGCTATACATTAATGAATAATTAAGTATTATAACGCTTACTAAATGCAAAAACTTACCAGAGTGTGATTTACATCTAGGCGAGAATATACATATAATTACTCTGTTGTTAACTATAGTTTTTAAAACTGCATATTTTTTCTATTATTAGGACAAAATAGTTGTAAAAAACACACATTATTACATGTGGAATTTTATGTTTATTATTATTCTATATTGTCAATATTTACTTTTGAGATCACCTTTTCAACGCCTTTAGTCGATTTTGCAATATCAATAAGTTCATTCTCATCTTCAATAGATTCTACATTGCCGTATAGTGTGACTATTTTGTTTCTTGTATCAATATTGATATCAAAAGAGCTAATTTTATCATGATTAAGTAATTTACCATTTATTTTTGTCGTTAAGGCCGCATCGTCAATCATTGTACCGATAGTTCTATCGTCAGATGCAATATATGCTCCTGCTGCTCCGCCTGCTGTAAGTGCGATGCAGGATGCTAATGGTAGGGCTGTAATGATAAGAGTTATAGTTAGTAAAAGTCTTTTTAACATATTATATTCAGAATTTTTTTGTTGTATATTAGGTAACTATATAATAATTATACAAAATACAAGGGTGATTTTATTGTAATTAACGTTTTGTTAACTTAGTTACTGTACAATCTCTTCAACTGGTAGGGATATTTAATAGGTAGTTTATAAATGGAAAGTGCAGAATTAATAGGCGTTGAACAGGAATATGTGCAAGCTGATCCTGTTGTTACCGAATTGGAGAGAATAGTATCACCAGAGGATAAATCTCTTTCAAGGTAAATAAGTAAGGAATGGGTTCACATATCGAAGCAACTATAGCTTCTAAAGCAAAACTGATACATGAAGTGTATGCAAGGGACCGTACAGGTCGCATGGCATATTATTTTGTTATGGTTGATTCAGCTAGGCAGAATACTTTTATAAAAGCACTTGATAATCCCCCCGTTAATATTGCAGAATATGGTTTGATACTTGCATCTGGTTACGGAGAAGTCCCGAATAGGGTGAAAGACTATCTGCTTAAAAAATATTGCTATAAAATGAAATAGTAAAGATAATCTTATTTAAAAATATTACATTATATTAGTATTGTTTTTATTTTCTTCTTGTAAAGAGTGACTATAACTCTTATAAGCCTCATTCCCATACAGTTTTTTCTCTAAATGTTGAAGTAAATATATGAAAGATATAAGAAATATAGCTATTATAGCCCATGTTGACCATGGAAAGACCACAATGATCGACCAAATGTTAAGACAAAGCGGTCTATTTCGTGATAACCAAAAAGTAGATGAGAGAGTTATGGATAGTAACGATCTTGAAAAAGAGCGTGGAATCACTATTCTTGCGAAATGTACTTCAATTAATTGGGAAGACACTAAAGTTAATATCATTGATACACCAGGTCATGCTGATTTTGGTGGTGAAGTAGAGCGTATACTTGCAATGACAGATGGTGTTATTTTGCTTACTGACGCAGCAGAAGGGCCAATGCCTCAAACAAAATTTGTGCTTTCTAAAGCATTAAAAAAAGGTTTGAAGCCAATAGTTATAATAAATAAAATTGATAGACCTGATGCAAGGGCTGAAGAAGTTGTAGATGAGGTTTTTGATTTGTTTGTAGCACTTGATGCTAATGATGATCAATTAGATTTCCCTATTCTTTATGCTTCTGGACGTGATGGTTGGTGTACAAAAGAACTAGATGATGAAAGAGTGGATTTCAAACCTATCTTTTCTACAATTTTAGATCATGTATCTTATCCTGATGTAGATGATAATGCGCCTTTTTCTATGTCGGCAACTTTGTTAGAGTCTGATCCATATTTAGGAAGAATTCTAACTGGTAAGATTGAAAGCGGTATTGCAAAAATAAATATGCCGGTTAAAACTATAAATCTTGATGGTAACCTTGTCGAAAATGCTAGGCTTACAAAGCTTATGACTTTTTCAGGTATTGAAAGAATTATAACAGATACTGCTGTAGCAGGTGATATTGTCGCGATAGCTGGTTTGGTTAAATCAACTGTATCGGATACTATATGCGATGCTGAGGTAACAGTTCCATTGCCTACAACTCCTATTGATCCTCCTACAATGGCAATCACTTTGAGTGTAAATGATTCTCCAATGGCTGGGTTAGAAGGAGATAAAGTTACTTCAAGAGTAATAAGAGATAGACTTTATGCCGAAGCAGAAACTAACGTAGCTATTACTGTAAAAGAAAATGACGGTAGAGATGCATTCGAAGTTGGTGGAAGAGGCGAGTTGCAACTAGGTGTTCTTATTGAAACAATGAGAAGAGAAGGGTTTGAGCTTTCAGTTTCCAGACCTCGTGTATTATTTGAAAAGGATGATGATGGTAATATATTAGAGCCATTTGAAGAAGTGGTAATCGATGTTGATGAAGAATATAGCGGTGTTGTAGTAGAAAAGTTAAATATGAGAAAGGCTGATCTACAAGATATGCGTCCATCAGGTGCTGGAAAAACACGTTTGGTATTTATTTGCCCATCAAGAGGACTTATAGGTTACCAGGGTGAATTCTTAACTGATACAAGAGGAACTGGAATAATAAACAGAATTTATCATAGTCATCAACCTTATAAAGGTGAGCTTGGTAAAAGGGAGCGTGGATCATTAATTTCTATGGGTAATGGTGAAGCTGTTGCTTATGCAATCTTTAACCTGCAAGAACGTGGTATTATGTTTGTTAAGCCTCAAGAGAAAGTATATGAAGGTATGATTATTGGTGAAAATAGTCGCGGTAATGACTTGGAAGTAAATATCCTTAAGGGTAAGCAGCTTACTAATGTAAGAGCTTCTGGTACGGATGACGCTATTAGACTTACACCACCAAAAAGGATGACTCTTGAAGATATGATTTCTTATGTTAATGAAGATGAACTTGTTGAGGTAACTCCTACAAGTATTCGTTTAAGAAAGAAATTCTTGGATGCTAACGAAAGAAAGAAACAATCTAGGAAGAAAGAAGCAATTTAAGTGATTAAAAAATTCTATATAGAATAATAAACTTCACTCCTGATTTATACCAAGATCTATAAATTATTCTTATAGCTGAGTAGTTAATTTTATATGGTATTCAGGGTAATTGCTTTATTACTAGAACTCTGTGTTCATTTATCTACTTCTTCGGTAAATTCCTAAATAGTATATCGGTTAGTGAAGGGGGGAATATGCTAATAAACCATACAGCGAAATACATAATAAATGGGAATGCAATACGAGATGGATTTTTTTCTAATCTCCTTGCTATTATATTTGAAGCTTTATCTACATCCATAAGAAATGGCATTGGAAATTTATTGGATTCTGTCATAGCTGTTCTGATATATCCGGGGCAAACCACGGTGACTCCAACATTATACTCGTATAATTCTCCTCGAAGGGCTTCTCCATAGGACTTAACTGCTGCTTTGCTGGCAGAATATGAAGGGCAACTTGGTAAGCCTCTGAATGCAGCAAGAGATGATATAATTGCAATCTGCCCTTTTTTCTTATCTTTAAAATATGGGATTATCGGTAGTAATGTATTGAGTACTCCGTAAAGGTTAACATCAAAAATTGTCCTACATTGTTCTTCAACTTCTCCATCTGGACCTGATGAAATACCTATACCAGCATTGGCGATTACAAGGTCAATTTGATGGTCTTTTAATATCTCATTTATCCATTCTTTTAGAGCATCTTTATTTGTAACATCTATAGATTTTATATATGTATTAGCGTTCAATTTGTCACATTCTATTTTAACAGATTCAAGGTCTTTGTGATTTCGTGCGCATAAAAACAAGTTTACGCCTTTTGCTGCATAATTTCTTGCAAGATATTCTCCAATACCTTTGCTTGCACCAGTAATTAAAATATTTTTATACATAAGTTTACACATTGCTATAATTTTTATAAAAGATATATTACATATATAATTGAGATATTAATGTAATTTTCTTTCATAGGGTATAAAAAATGAGTAATGAGAAATCATTTATTGAACGTAGAGGATTTATGTTTGTGCTTTCTTCTCCATCTGGTGCAGGGAAGACTACAATATCTAGAAAATTACTCGAAAAAGATAATAATCTGACAATGTCTATATCTACAACGACAAGAGAAAAACGACCAAACGAATGCGATGGTGTTGATTATAATTTTGTTGATCAGTCAGTTTTTGATAGCATGAAAGAGAATGAAGAATTTCTGGAACATGCTACTGTATTTGATAATTCATATGGTACTCCAGCCAAGCTTGTTGATGCTTCTCTAGAAAAAGGTACGGATGTATTATTTGATATAGATTGGCAAGGGACAAGTCAGCTTTCTGCTCTTAGAAGTGAAGATTTGGTGAGTGTTTTTATTCTTCCTCCATCAATTATAGAGCTTGAAAATCGCTTAAGAAACAGAGGGTCAGACCCGGAAGATGTAATATCTTTAAGAATGGATAAGGCTGGGAATGAAATATCAAAATGGTATTCATACGATTATGTTATTATCAATTATGATGTTGAAGATAGTATTAATCAGGTCATTTCAATTCTGAATGCCGAAAGAGTAAGAAGAACAAGACAGCAAGGTTTGAAGAAATTTGTTCATAACCTTCTTCAGGAAAAGAAATAATGCAAAATTCTAATATTAATTTTTTTATATTATTATTTATTAGCTTTATATATGTGCCACTATCAATAGTCTCGGGTTTGGCATTAGCGCCTTTATTAGTTATATTGGGTGTGTTTTCATTTTCAAATGGGCGGTTTAGTTTTATTAAAAAACTTCTGAAAACTAATTATAATACATATTTAGTTGGATTATTTTTCTTTGCAGTTTTAACATCATTCTCATCTTCAAATGTAGAATATAGTTTTGTTTCCTTGGTAAAAATTTTAGGAGTTTTCCTATGTGGATTTGCAGCTTTATATAATAAGCAATATTTAAGAGAAGAATATAAAAAGATTTTTGCGATTGTTTTCATTGCAGGGTACAGCCTTGGTATAATTCTTATATCTGTAGAATTATTCTCTGATGGTATATTTACTAAAGCGCTTCGTTACCTGATAAATCAAGAGGAATATACTGGGTATAGACCAGAAAGTTTGAATCGTGGAGCTTGTGTTTTAGCTATTAGTTTTTGGTTATTTTCCGCCGCTATTAATTATTTACAAATCAATAAAAAACTATATTTAACAATGGGTTGTTGGATGGTTGTAATGTCTATTATGATGCTTCAAGAGAGTAGTTCTGCGAAGTTGTCTTTTGTAGTATCATCAGTAGTTTATGCATCATTCTTAATTTTGAAATGTAAATTTATGAAACTGTATTTAATCTTATTTTTATTGTTTATATTATTATTCCCAATAGTTTTCTTAGCCGTTCCAGCAAAGATTATATACAATGATTATCCTAGTATTCCCGATAGTATGGTTCATAGGATGGTCATCTGGAATTTCTCTATGCAGAGAATGTATGACAAGCCATATACTGGATGGGGTATTAATGCAGCTAGATATATACCCGGTGCATCTGATCAAGTCCCTTCAATAATTGATGAAGAAAGAACATGGAAAAGAATTCCAAATCATTCACATAATATTATGATTCAAATTGGTGTTGAGCTGGGGCTTGTAGGCATATTATTTTTTATGGCGTATATTAGTACATTTATGCATTCCATAAGGCTTAATGAAAAGGATATCTTAAAAAAGACTACTGCAATAACGGTTATCACATCTTATTTAATTATTGGATTTTTTGCATTTAGTGTATGGCAGGAATGGTGGTTATCTACTGCCTTCCTCATTGCGGTAATGTATTCGTTTGTTTTCGGAGATGCTGAAATGTCTACTGAAGTGACTGATATTGTCGATGAAAGCACTAGTAAGGATAAAAATGGTGATATTGAAGAAAGTAAAGATAGCCTAAAGGGCAACAAAGGCAAAGGAAGTGGCAGAAAGGAAAACGATAAGGTAAGTAGTGGAAAGGGCAAAGATAGGAACGTTAAGAACAAGGGGTAGTAATTATCTGCTAAGAGTCCAAATTCTTAGCAAGAGTAAGAAAATCTTTAACGGTCAGATCTTCTGCGCGTAATGTTGGTGAAATATCAGATGAATTACAAAGTTCTTCAGGGTTACTAACTATGTTCTTAAGGCTACTTCGCAACATCTTTCTTCTTTGATTAAATGCTGTTTTAGTTACTTTAGATAAATTCTCCAGATCACTCTTATCGCAAATAGGGGTGCTTTTTTTTCTAATAGAAACTACCGAAGAAGTTACCTTTGGAGCTGGGCTAAATACTTCTGGAGGTAAGTCGAAAGCTATTCCGCAATCGCAAAGACTTTGAGCAAGTATAGATACTACTCCATAAGATTTACTTTTAGGAGCAGACACAATTCTTTGCGCAACTTCCTTTTGGAACATAAGGGTTAATGATTCAAACTTATCTATATCATTCAGCCATTTAAATAATAATTCTGTACCAATATTGTAGGGTAAATTTGCAATTATTTTTACTTCATCACCATCATTAATTATGTCTTCTTCTTTTATTTTTAAGGCATCTCCAGAAATTATTTCTAGACGATTTCCAACAATTTTTTTTATATCTTCAAGAGGGGCAATGCATTTTTCATCATGCTCTATGACAATTACTTTCTTTGCATTATTTAATAAAAGTGCTCTTGTTAGACCTCCAGGGCCAGGGCCAACTTCTATCACGGTTTTTCCATCTAATGACCCAGCTGTTTTTGCAATTTTATCAGTTATATTAAGGTCAAATAGGAAGTTCTGACCAAGCTTCTTCGTAGCTATAATATCATAGGTTCTTATAATTTCTTTTAGAGGAGGGAGTTCAAGAATTTCATTATGTTGCTTTAAAAAATCTTCATTACTCATGATAGAAAACTCAGTTATTTGTTAAATGTTATATTATTATGTTTAATAAAATATTAAAAAATTAACATTATATTTTAACTTCAATAAATGAATCTTTTCTCATTTTGTTTAAAAATTTTCGTGACTCTAAATCAATTTTTTGCATTAAGATAAAGTTTCTTATTTTAGATTCATCAATAGCATCGCCAGCCTTTCTTCTGTTTCCAACTCTGAAGATTCTAACTCCATCCTTGGTTTGAATAGGTTTAGTAATACCATGATCTTTTGTATTAGTTATTTCAGCTTTTAATTCATCCGATAAATTATCTATAGGAATCCAGCCAATGAAACCACCATTTTCTGCTGTTGAGCTTTCAGAAAATTCTTTGGCTACATCAGAAAAACTTGCACCATTTTCGATTTCCTTAATTAATTTCTCTGAGAATTTAAGAGTTTCTGCTTGCTTCTCACTAGTTAATAGAATCTCATATAAGAATACTTCACCTGATTTATTCTTTCTTTTTAATTGCTCTGTAACTTCAGATATTTCAAAATCAGTGATGGTAATAAATGGCTGTATTTTTTTCCTAACAATTTTTTTCCAAGCTAGCTGAGATTTCATTTGGCTTATAAGAGAGCTTTTTATTATTCCCTGTGATTTTATGAAATTATCAAATCCGCCTTCTTGAAGTTTATTTTTTTGTTCGATGCTTTTGATTGCAGCTGCAAGGTCATTTTCAGTAATTGATAGTGAGAGTTCTTTGGCTTTTTGTTGCTGAAGTTTTTCAACTATTAATGTTTGTATGGTTCTTGGTATAAGATCCTTTACTATTTGAGGTGATTCTTTTAGCCCAGCTGATTTAATAGTCAGATTTATTCTATCAAATAGTTCAAAATTGCTAATTGATTCATCATTAACAACAGCAACTATAACAAATTTCTGAGCATATAGATTTTTTGTAGTCGAAAAGAAGCTTAAGACTGCTAAGCTAACTAGAGTTAAAAAATATAAATTTCTTTTTGTAATCGTCATTATTGACCTAATCCTTTAAATGAGACTTTTAATGTATAAGAAATTGATGGCTCTATATCTGCATCTCTTGTAAATTCTCTATTCCAGCCAGTAGCAATCTTTATGCATTCATTTTCATATATAAGACCTGCTCCACCATTGATCCAGCCACCAAGAGTTTTACTATCAGTTAGGTTTCTACGACCGAATGCATTAATGCTCCAATTTTCATCTATTTCAAATCGTGCTGTACCAGTTAACTCTTGTCTGTCGAAAGTTTCATTTTCTTCATCAAGAATTATATAATTTGCTCCAACAGAAAATCTATCAAAAATAAGGTTTGATCCAATCTCATTTCTTCTGAGTTTGAAGTCATCTTTGTCCATTCTGAATCTATAAAAAACTTCTATGTCTTCAATGAGGGTTAGGGACACTCTACCTGCATAGTCAGAGAAATTGTCATTTAAACCACTTCTTTCAGAGAAGTTATCATCATTTTTCCCTCTGAAACTTTGACCTAGTAAGAATGATAATTCACCTAAATTATTATGATAAGAACCTCTGAAACCGTAGTTGGTTCTAAAGCCTCCTTCTATTCTATCAACACCACTAAATCTATTGTTACTGAATAGGTTTACATCGGATAGCTCAAGTTCTTGAGAATCTTCATTTGAGATTTTATCTGGGTTTCCACCATTAGGACTAATAATTACATCAACTAAAGGCTCGATGAATAATCTTGAGTCATTTGTTGTTTTAACTAATGGAAAGCTCCAGGAAAGTTGTGCTTCTGGTATGAATCTTCCAACTAAACCATCTTTTTCATTGCCAGCTCTGTCAATTACGTTCTCAACTGAATATCCATCTCCACGGAGGGATGTTTTTAATGATAATAGATGCCCTGAATTGGTTTTTAGGGGTATTTCCCAGCCAGCTAATGCTGAAATTCTTCTGCTCTCTGCTCCGGTATCTCTTGTTAGATGTAAAGAGTTTGTATCCAGAAATAGTTTTGAGTTAAATAATTTCAAATTATACTCAGTATGGGATCTGATTTGAGGCAGTATCAGGGGAGTAATGTCGTTATTGTCATTTTCATTTAGACCTTGAAAAGTAACTGATCGGATATCTATATAATCTCTATTGTTAATTTTCTGAGCAAAAACTTTAGATGTAAGTAAGTCTTCATTTCCAAATTTGTATCTCTGTAAATATGTTCTGTCTGTTGATCTTTTTCCGTTAAATCCCCATGACCATTTATCGTTAATGTTGAAATAACCTTTACCTTCGATATGTCCTCTTATATCTCTGTCATTAAGTCGATTCCCTGTGACAAGATTTCGTTCCTTTGGATTAGTTATACTTCCTGCAATCTCGTATTTACCATTTTCAGTTAAATGTCTAAAATCACCATTAACAACGATGCCTTCCTCTGTTGTAAAAATTGGAGCAAATGTGAAGTCCATATTTGGAGCTAAATTGTAAAAATATGGTATTTTTACACTGACACCCAATGTACTTACTTGGCTATAACTAGGAACTAGAAAACCGCTTTTTCTTTTAGTTTTTGGAGTAGGGTGTGTTAGATAAGGAAGGTAAAAAACTGGTACATCAAAAAAATCTATTGTAGCGCCCTTATAGGATATAATACCTGTTTCATTATCTATAACGATGTTATCAGCAGTAAGTTGCCAAAATGCCTTCCCATCATTTTTTTTAGGGCATACTTTACATGTTGAGTATACTGCATTGTCTAAAATAATTTTATTTTTGTTTTCTAGGGTTGCTTTATCCGCTGCGAATAGTGCTGCTTTATCTTTAAAATGTCCACTTAGATTGTTGATTTCTCCATTCTCAATTTTTCCATCAACTTCTGCAGAGTCAGCAAAATACTCATTGTTATTGTGATCGGTTACATGAACATTTTGTTCAGCCGATATTTGGTCATTATTTTGATCATAAGAAACTTTATGAGCTTTTAATTCTCTGTGATCATACTTTACTACAACATGACCTTCTGCGACTACTTTGCCTTCTTTAGAGTTATATTCTACTTTGTCGGCTTCTACTTCAGCCTGTTTTTGTTCATTAGTAATATTATCGCTTTTTTCATCTTCCGCATAAGAATTGCCTACTGGAAGCATTGCAAGTATTAACAAATAAACAATTTTTTTATACATATTCATCCTAATCATTTTTTTATTAGAGTATTTTTAATTTATATATTTAGTATAGGTTCGTTAAAACTGATTTAAATATATATAATTATCCATCTTCATAATGCAATAATAAGCCTCCACCGAGAAGCAAAAATGCAGCAACAGGTATCCATGCCGAAACAATAATTGGCAAGCTACTAGATAAAGCTAACGATGAAATTAAATTTGTAAAGAAATATATCACGAATCCTGTAATTATACTTCCCGTCACTAGCATTCCTGCACCACCTTGTCTTGTTGGTCTCATGGAAAATAATGCAGCTATAAATATCATAGATGAATATAGGAAAGGAGTTGTCAGTAAATTATGCCAATATAATTTATGTGGAATAGCTGAAAAACCAGATTTTTTTAGAGTTTCTACGAAGCCAGGAAGTTCCCAGAATGAGATAGTTGCAGGTGATGCAAAACTGTCATGTATGTCATTAACTGTAAGATCAGTTTCAAGGAAATATTCATCATGTTTAGTTGAAATTCCATTGGGAGAAGTGATTAAGACATTCTTTAAGTGCCAAAACCCGATATTGCCATCATTATCATAATCAGGTAGTAGATTTGCAATAGCAGCATCAATCCTTCTAGAGAACTTATATTCTTTACTCGATTTTCCATCGAATACTAAAATTGTTACATTGCTAAGTACAATATCTTCACTTCCTTCAGCACTTGAGGCATGTATTATGGTTTCTCCATTTTTTCTTGGTAGGTTATCTCTTGTGTATGTTGTGTTTTTTTGTCTTAGCCAAATTCCGTATTTTGAGATATCCAAATAGCTATTTTTTCCCTTAAAATATTTTCCTTCAATGATTTCATATTTAGCTATCATTTTGCATGAAATGGGGTTGATAATTGTAAACATAAGAACTCCAATTACAAATGCAGCAAAGCATGATGGTAAAAGGAACTGCCATATTGATACTCCCGATGCTCTTATAACTATTAGCTCCTGACTTTTTGTAAGCTTTGTATAAGTTATGATTGCCCCGATTAAGATAATAAAAGGCATTATCTTTTGTCCCATTAAAGGATATTTTAAGAATGCTAATTTGATTATTATTGAAAAGGGGATTTCTTTATTGTGAGATCTTCTTACCAGTTCCATTATATCTATAATAAAAATTAGTAATGAAAAAACGAATAGAGATACTAATACAGCAATTAAAAAATGCTTTATTATATATATAGATATTTTAGCTGGAATAACCATTGTTATAAATACCTACGCTATTTTGGGGTTTAGTCGGTGCTTAAACCAACCTTTGTGAGTTAAAGAAAAGTACCCAGCTAGAATAATATATAATACGACAGTAGCATACAGGAAAGTAACAAGTGATGGGTTTCTCGATATATTAAAATTGAACGATATTACACTGCCAAAAACTACTAGAGCAAAGAAAATGGATACAAAAATTATTCTTATTTTTCCTCTACGATTATAATCACCAAGTAAAAATGGTATTAGGGCGATTAATCCTAAAATTAGATTAATAATAGGCCATACTATTCTATAATGACCCTCTGCATAAAGCTTATTTTTAAGATGTTGTTTTTCTGTATCTATTGGATAAAATAATTCACTGATATAGCGTTCTTGAGGTTCTCGCCATCTATTATTATTTATATCTGCATTAAAAATTTTAAGATCTAGTGAGTATCTTTCAAAATAGAGCAGCCTTACTGTACCCGTTTTTACATCTATTTCCTGTTGGTTTCCATTTATTAGATAAGCTCTTGGCCCTGATGGCGTTTGACGTAGTTTTCCATGTTCTGCCATATATGTAACTACATTTTTATCGTTTCGGGAATCATGTACTATAATTCCTTGTAAATTACCTTTTGTGTCTTTCTCTCTTATGTAAACTGTAAGCCCTTTGGCTGGTGTAGAGAAAACTCCTTCTTGAAGTAATATTGAGGCATAGTTATCTCGAATGAAAGACTGCATGTCTTTAAATTCTCTAAAAGATGTAGGTAATAAATAGAATGAAATCAAGTAACTAAATAACGTAACTAGAATTCCAAAATAGATTGCTGGTTTAGCTAATGAAAAATTATTTAGCCCAGCGCTTTTAAGAATCATGAACTCGCTATCTATGGTTAGTTTATTGTAAACCAGCATCACGCTTATAAAAAAGGCTACCGGTATAATTACCCATAGGAGGGTGGGAATGAATAAAGACATTAGATATAAAAATGTTCCAATCCCAACGCCTTGCTCTACAATATATTCGAGATACTTTAAAGATTTTACCAAAATTGCAACACCTGTGAGGCAAATAATAATAATTACCATAAAAGACATAATTTTTAACATTATATATTTTGAGTATTGTTGCATTGAGGTCTAAAAAGGTTTATCCAATATTGTTAAGTCAACAATATATAGTAGTTTATTATTTTTACAAGTTTAAGAGGGCAAGAATGGATATAAAATTTTTTGAGTTAGATGGAAAGTTTTCAGGTGTTAAAGTTTTTCCTGTAAATACGGATCTTGCATTGGGAGAAATTTTACAAACACTAGATGATACTTACGAAGGTGTTATTGCAAATGCAATTAAAAATGCTGATTTTAAAGGTAAGAATGGTGAATCTATATCAATATTAGGCGGCATAGGTGATATAAAAAGAATTATACTTTTAGGTATTGGTAAATCTGATGATGAGGATGGTGAAAATACTCCTCTTGATTCTGAGAAAGCCATCAATAATCTTGGTGGTTCTATTTACTCTTTGTTAAATAGGTCTAAAATCTCTAAAGCAAGAATATATATAGAGAATTCTATAGGTGGTTTTTCACCTGATTTCGTAGCTGCAAATCTTGCATATGGAGCTTTATTAAAGAGCTATAAATATGATGATTATAAAGAGAAGCCAAAAGCGTCAGACAAACAACATTTATTGCATTTGAATGTAGCAACTTCTCCTAAAGATAACGCGGTTAATAGATTTGATGATTTATCAAATGTTGCTGAGGGAGTATTTTTTGCGAGGAATTTAGTTACTGATCCACCTAATCATCTTTATCCAGAATCTTATGCTGAAGAGTGTAAAATTCAATTGAGACCTTTAGGCGTAAAGGTTGAGGTTCTTGGCGAGAAAGAAATGAAAAAGCTGGGAATGGGAGCGATTCTAAGTGTAGGTCAGGGAAGTGAGAAGGAAACAAAGCTTGTTGTCATGCAATATAATGGTGCAAAGAAAAGTGATCAGCCAATTGCATTTGTTGGTAAAGGTGTAACATTCGATACTGGTGGTATTTCTCTGAAGCCAGGTGCTAACATGGGTGATATGAAATATGATATGGCAGGTTCTGCTGCCGTAGCTGGTACTATTTATGCGCTTGCTGCAAGGGGAGCAAAAGTTAATGCTATAGGTGTTATCGGTTTGGCTGAGAATATGCCAGGCAGTAAAGCTGCTCGTCCAAGTGATATTGTTACTTCAATGTCTGGACAATCTATTGAGATATTAAATACTGATGCAGAAGGTCGTATGGTTCTTGCTGACGCATTATGGTATACGCAAGACAGATTCAAGCCTAAATTCATGATCAATCTGGCAACGCTTACTGGTGCAATGGTTATAGCACTTGGATTGCACAGGTCTGGTATATTTTCTAATGACGATGAGCTTGCTGAGAATTTATATAAATCAGGCGAGACTGTTAACGAAAGAGTCTGGCGTTTCCCGTTAGGCCCTGAATATGACAAGCAAATGGACTCACAAATTGCTGATATGCAAAATATAAGTAATATGAAAGGTGCAGGTAGTATTACAGCAGCACAATTCTTGCAGAGATTTGTTAATGACACTCCTTGGGTTCATATTGATATAGCAGGAACAGCTTGGGAAGAGAAAGGAACAGCAATAACTCCAAAAGGTGCAAGTGGTTTCGGAGTTAGATTACTTGATAGAATAGTTTCTGATTATTATGAATCCTAGACTGCTGATAATTTTATCTGTATTAGTTGTATGGAGTCCAAATTCCTCATATGCATCATCATGTGCTATAATAAGCAGTGAATTAGCTGCTAAAAAAGCGAAGGTGATATTTATGGGTGTTGCAGATAGTGTTGATGTCCTTAATAGGTCTAAATATCCTGAAGGTGAATATTACGATAGTTGTGGAGATAAATTTGTTACTTTCACTCCATTGAAAATTTGGAAGGGTAATATAGATTCTGATACTACAGTTTATTCTTCAGATGGCTGCGTTGGATTAGGTGGATATTTCGAAAAAGGAAAGGAGTATCTGATATATGCAAGTGAGGCGATAAAGAAAGGTCATTATGGAAAAGGATCTCATCAGGAAATAGAAGCTGGTCAGTTATATACTACAGTATGTGGACGAAGCAGTATTTTAGGAAATGATAATAGTAATAAAGATTTAGAATATTTAAATAAGAATTTTAAAATAAATGACAGAAATTAGTTTTTACCATCTTACAAGTTCTACAGTAGAGTTAGCTTTGCCGTCTTTGCTTAAAAAATCTCTTGATAGCAAGAAAAAATCATTAATTCTTGTGCCTGAGGAAAAAGATCTGAAGAGGCTTGATAAGCATCTATGGGAATATCAGGCGGATTCATTTATTCCTCATGGGACTAGCAAGGATAGTTTTGCGGAGAACCAGCCTATATTATTGTCAAATAAAGAGGAAAATATTAATAATTCTCAGTTTTTATTTGCACTTAAGGGTGCTAGCTCTGAGTTTGTAAAGAATTTCGAACGATATTTTGATATCTTCAATGGCTCTAACGAAAACGAAGTAAAAGAGGCTAGAGAAAGGTGGAAAAAATATAAAGAAGATGGCTTCACTCTTGTCTATTGGAAAGAGGATTCTAATGGAAAATGGCAGAAAGAGAAATAATATCAAATAAAGCTTGATCAAACGTAAAAAATAGCTAAGTTTCTGCCTTTATGATATTCGCTTTATATTAAATAATAAAATTATATAGTTTAAATACTATAATATTTATAAGGCATTATTAATATTTTTGAAATTAAATTAGTGGAAATTAAAATGGCAATAGAACGTACATTATCTATCATCAAGCCTGATGCAACAAAAAGAAATCTAACTGGTGCAATCAATAAAACTTTTGAAGATGCAGGTCTAAGAATAATCGCTCAAAAGCGTATTCACCTTACAGAAAAGCAAGCTGGATTATTTTATGATATCCATAGAGAAAGACCATTCTTTGGTGAGTTAGTTGAGTCTATGATCTCTGAGCCAGTTGTTGTTCAGGTTTTTGAAGCTGAAAATGCTGTAGCAAAAAACAGAGAAATCATGGGTGCTACAAATCCAGAAGAAGCTGATGCTGGTACTATTCGTAAAGAATTCGCACTAAGTATTGGTGAAAATTCAGTACATGGTTCTGATAGTCTAGAAAATGCTAAAAATGAAATATCATTTTTCTTCTCTACTATTGAATTAGTAGGATAGTTTTTCTATTTAAATGCGTGTGAATGCTGGTTAGTGTTTGCACGCATTTTTTGTTTAACTATTATTTATAAAGTCTTTGATTGAATTTTTCTTTCTCTTGCTTTTATCTAGCCATTCTACTTTCCATTCGGTAATTCTTTCGGTTTTTTTATGTATAAACTCGTTTGGAGTAGGTTCGTCTATCCATTCCAATTGTTTTACTAATACTATTGGTTCTTCAGATCCCTCTGTTGCATTGGAAAAAACCTTAGCTTCTTCAAAAGTGAAAAATGGATGGTAATATACTTCTCCGTCATGTTCATCTGGAGCACCAAGCCAAGGTCGACACCATACCCTGTATTCAAGTATTTCATCGTAGAAATAACCGCCTCCTGATTTTGATAATGCAGGATATTCTCCAATCATTTTTTTATTTATAGCTGTGGGATATTTTTTCTTTTTAAAAAGCATGGCTTATTATTCGCAGATTTTTTTTATTGCCTCAGGATAGCAAATATGCTCGGCCTCCAAGACTCTTTTGGCAAGAGTTTCCTCCGTATCATTTTCTAGAACATCTACTTCTTTTTGTAATATGATTGGTCCAGCATCCATTTCAGGAGTAACGTAATGCACTGTACAGCCGCTTTTTTTAACACCTGCTTTAATTACATCTCTATGTGCATTAGCCCCTTTGAAGTCTGGGAGAAGAGAGGGGTGAATATTAATCATTTTTCCTTCCCATTTTTTTGTAAAATCAGCTGTAAGAAGCCTCATAAAGCCTGCTAAACATACAAAGTCTGCACCAGACTCAATAATTGCTTTATCTAATTCTGTATCGAAATCTTCTCTGGATGAAAAATCTTTATGATTAATAACTATATTTCTAATACCAGCTTTTGTTGCTCGTTCTAGTCCGTAAGCATCTGCTTTATTCGAGATGACCAGCAATATTTCTGCAGGGAACTTTTCTTCATTACAATTATCAATAATTGATTGAAGATTGCTTCCACTACCAGATATTAAAATAGCTAATTTAAGTTTTCTGCTCACTATTTTATCTACTCGCAAAAATTCTCTATATTTTTAAAGACTACTTCATTGTCGTCTTCGTTGTCATCGGATGCTATTAATTTCCCTATCTCGAAGAAGCTCTCATTAATATCATTCATTGTGTTTATGAATTCATCTTTTTTATCTGCACTAACAATTAATGCCATACCTATTCCTGAGTTAAATACTCTGAGCATTTCTTCATTGCTTACATCACCAGTTTTCTTTATCCACTTGAATATATTGGGTAATTCCCAGTTTTTACAGTCAAGTTCAGCAGTTATATTATCAGGTAAAACTCTCGGTAAATTTTCCGTAAGTCCGCCTCCAGTAATATGAGATAGACCTTTTAGTAGGTCTTTTTTCATTAATGACATGCATGTTTTTACATATATTTTTGTAGGCTCAAGCAATGCTTCACCTAAAGATTTCCCAAGTTCTGATATATTATCGCTATAATCTAAATTATTCTCTTTGATTATATATCTAACTAAAGAGAAACCATTGGAATGAACTCCACTAGATGGCAAACCGAAAATAATATCACCTTCTTTAATGTCGCTACTTGGTAGCACTTTATCTCTTTCAACTGCTCCAACAGAAAAACCTGCAAGATCATAATCGCCAAGTTTATACATACCCGGCATTTCTGCTGTTTCACCGCCAATTAAAGCACAGTTAGCTTGCTTGCAACCATCTGCAACGCCCTCAATAACTTTTGCAGTTTGATCTATATCCAATTTCCCACATGCAAAATAATCAAGGAAGAATAGTGGTTCAGCACCTTGCACAATCAGGTCATTAACACACATAGCAACTAGATCTATACCAATTGAGTTATGTTTATTAACAATATTCGCTATTTTTAATTTTGTTCCAACGCCATCAGTTGCTGCAACAAGAATAGGATCTTTATATCCAACTTGTTTTAAGTCAAATAGACCGCCAAAGCCGCCTATGTCAGTATTTGATCCTGCTCGTGATGTGCTTTTTACAACTGGTTTAATTTTATCAACTAAATTATTGCCAGAATCGATAGAAACTCCTGATTTTTGGTATGATGCACCCATATATTGTCCTATATAATAATATTATATCTTTATAATAGTTGAATTGGTTTTACATCCTTTATATATTTTGTCCAGAATTTTTTATATTTGTGATATATAGTATAGTTTTTTGTATAAGTTTAATATTCCCATTTTGGAGGGATAAGATGAAAAAAATAAGTTTTGGTTCTAGTTTTCTGCCATTATTTATAGTTTTGTTAATGGTTATTTCTTTGATTCTGCCAATAGGTAGTGCAGGGGCTTTTGATCCTAAAATACTTGATAATCCATATAATGAATCAATTGGAGTAGTAATAGAAAAAGGAACTTCCCAAAATATAACGGAAGCTGCAAAGCAACAGGCTATATATGAGGCTTTTAAAAGAGTCTTGCAAAAAAATTTACAGAAAAAATATTCTACAGATATTGTGGATAAATATAGTAATAATATTTTAAATTTTATTGATTCAGTTAAGGTTTTAAAAGAAATTGATGAAGGCTCTAATTACAAGGCTGAGTATGTTGTAATGTTTAGGGAGAAGGCAATTAATAAAATACTGGAGAGTGAAAATAATATTAGTTTCATCTCAAAAATAAGGACTTTGGTTGTACCAGTATTTTATATAAAAGGCGAACCTATTATATGGGGTGACAATAATTTATGGATGCTTTCATGGGAGCAAGTACTTCGTGAAGGAGAGGGAAAGAATGTTATCCTACCTATAGGGGATTTGGAGGATGTAAGAGATCTTAAAATGTTGGATATCGTAAATGGTGACGTTAAAAGATTAGAAAAATTCATGAATAAATATAATGCACATAAATTGATAATATCAGAAGCAATATTTGATAAGGATTATTTAGAAGTCATTACGAAAAAATATTCATTCGATGCTGGAGAGTATAAATCTAATAGGAATTCTAAGCATTATAATTTTTCTAAAGCAACAGTTAGTAATACTAGCTTGAAAAAAGATTTCCTATACGCAATTGCATCTGATGTAATTGTAAAAATAGGCGAAGAGAAAGAAGTAAAATATTTAGTAAATAATAATATAGAATCAATAGAAGTAAGTTATAAAATTCAAGGTATGAAAGATTACCTAAAATTACGAAAAGAAATAGGGAAATTAAAATTTGTTAAAGAAGTTGATTTTCTAGAAATGTCTTCACAAAATGCTAATATAATACTATATTACAAAGGTGGAATGGCTGGTTTTATTTCTTATTTATATAGAAATGGTATAAAACTTCATGATATTGATGGTCAGTGGAATATTTCATTCTTATAAATTGAACTATTTAATGGGTATAAAGTGAAATGCAAATAACAAAGAAAGAAAAAGCAATTTTTTGGACTGTATTGATCACTTCAATTGTCATTTTTTTATTAGTAGTAAGTGATATATTATTCCCATTCATTGTAGGTGCTTTAGTTGCATATTTTCTTGATCCTGTTGCTGATAAATTAGAGAGTTCTGGTCTATCTAGAACGTCAGCTACATCTGCCATTATTGTTATCTTTTCTTTGATTATGATAGTTATGTGCTTGATGGTTTTTCCAGTCCTTTATGATCAATTGCTTGATTTATATAGTAATATTCCAAATATAATATCAAGCCTCCAAGAAAAGTTTAATAGTACATTTGGTGAAGTTTATCAGAGGATTCAGAATATTGCCAATGGTGATAATGCTGCTGATATAGGGAGTAAGGCATCGGATGCTTCGAAAATAATTCTTAAATTTATAACCGACTTTTTAACAAGTATTATTGAGTCCGGAATTGCTTTGTTAAATCTTTTGTCTCTTGTCTTTATTAGCCCAATCGTAGCTTTTTATATGTTAAGGGATTACGATAAAATTGTAGCAAAAATAGACGGTTGGTTGCCCCTTGAATATGCAGAAACTATTAGAGAGCAATTATCTCTTATCGATACAACTCTTTCTGGGTTCGTTAGGGGAGCTATTAATGTTTGTATATTACAAGGCATTTTCTATGCTATTTGCTTATCGATGGCTGGTCTGCAATATGGGTTATTGATAGGGTTTTCTACAGGAATTCTATCATTTATACCGTATGTAGGTATGCTTATAGGTATGAGTACTGGTCTTGCTGTTGCATTCTTCCAATTTGGACTTGCTGACGGTGGTATGAATAGTATCATGATTGTGTTAGCTATCTTTATTGTCGGACAAATATTAGAGGGTAACTTCCTTACTCCAAAGCTTGTTGGTGATAAAGTTGGGCTTCATGCTTTATGGATTATGTTCGGTTTGCTTGCTGGTGGTAGTTTATTCGGTTTTACTGGTGTTTTAATCGCGATACCTGTAAGTGCTACTTTGGGAGTTATTTCTAGATTTCTATTAAGCGAATATTTAAATAGTACTTATTATTCTGGGGCGGGTAATAGGAATGCTATAGCTGTGGATAAGGAAAAAGATTCTACTGATTCTAAGGGTGCTAGCTTAAAGAAAAAATCTGGTAGTACAAAAACTGCAATAAAGGCTTCGGCTAAAAAAAATAATAGTGCTAGTAATAATAAGGCGAAGGGTTCTGGAACAAAAATTAAAAAGACAAAAAAGTAAAAGGTTTTTGCTAATAATTAGGGGTAATAAGTGACTCAGTCATTAATAAATTTTCAAAATATTCCTGACAACTCGGAAGAGAGTTTCTTCCTTTCTGGGTGCAATAAAAATGCATTTAGGATGGTTAATTCATGGCCGGATTGGGAATCCTTCTGCATGATAATTTCTGGTCCTGGTCAGTGTGGAAAAACTCATTTATGCAATATATGGAAAGAGAAATCCAACGCTGTTTTTATAAATAATGATAAACAGCTATTTGATGTTAATAATATGAATGGAGCAGCATATATTGTAGAGGATTTTCTGGATATGAAAGAGGAATCTCTTTTTCATATATATAATCATATAAAAAATTCTTCAGGATTTCTATTGCTTACATCTAGACTATCTCCCGTAAATTGGAAGTTTGAATTGCCTGATCTGGAATCTAGAATAATGTCGGAAATTCTTGTCGAGGTTAAAGAGCCTGATGATGAGCTTATTGTTAGTATTCTGATGAAGCAATTTTCTGATAGGCAGCTTAGAGTAACACGCAATGTTATTGATTATATGTTGCCTCGAATGGAAAGATCGTTCTTGTCTATATCTGATTTGGTTAACCGCCTTGATAGGAGGTCTTTAGAAGATGGAAAGAATATTACAATACCATTTGTAAGGGATGTTTTGCTTAAAACAGGGTGTGAATTTCAAAGGGACTTATCAATAGATGAGGGGTAAATATTGCTCTGATTTTCTAATTTAAAAGCTAATTTCTACGCCTAGCCTCTGGTATGTATTATATCCAATATTGCTATTAAGCGGCAAACCGAAAATTATACTTGTAAAGTCATGGCTAAGAAAATAGTTTTCCCGTTATGCATTGGAGTTCTTGAAAATTATTATTCGGACATTCAACTATTAGGTCAGACATTCATCCAATGTAACCATTAAATTATTCCGCCAATTCAAGGGACTTATTTGTTGTAAAATCTACCAAGTGACCAGATTGAGTTGATGTATTAAACCAATGATCTTCATTTATATCAAATACAGCCATTGAAGCTGGAGGAAAGCTTCCTCGCATTTTTCTGAATAATTTTTTATCACCTGATCCAGAAAGCTCAATACTGAAATTTTGAATTCCAGGGTTGTGTGCAACTATCATAGCTGTTTCTATAGACTCATCAATATTTTGAACTGTTTTAAATAGCTCATTTTGGTGGGCTAAATATAGTTTCTGTTCAACGATCAGCTTGCTAGAAAGATTAGCACTTTCTATAATTAACTCAGATGTCTCAACAGTTCTTATTGATGATGAGGATATAATTAGATCTGGGTTGTAATTATTGTTCTTCATATAAGAGGCGATATTTTCGCATAGATCTCTACCTTTCTCAGTTAGAGTGCGTTCATGATCATCTAGTATTTTTTTGTTGGTTTGACCAGCTTTTGAATGTCTAAGTAAAATAAGTCGCTTCATTTTTATGTAGCTTCCTCTAACATTTCAGGTGAGTCGTTATTGCCTTCTTCCATGCCTTCATTTGGGTCGCGTAGAATATATCCTCTTCCCCATAATGTTTCGATGTAATTATCTCCTCCAGAAGCTTCCATAAGTTTCTTTCTAAGTTTGCAAATGAATACATCGATTATTTTAAGTTCAGGCTCGTCAATTCCGCCATATAGATGGTTTAGGAACATTTCTTTTTTAAGTGGAGAACCTTTGCGAATGGCAAGCAGTTCCATTATTGCATATTCTTTGCTTGTTAGATGTATATGCTTTCCGCCAACTTCTACAGAGCGATCATCTGTATTAACTTTGATTTTACCAATCTTAATAGTTGAATCTGAATGACCTTTTGATCTTCTGACGATTGCTTGAATTCTAGCAACTAATTCGCCTCTGTTAAATGGCTTGGTTACATAGTCATCTGCGCCTATTCCAAGACCTTTGATTTTGCTATCTGAACCATTAAGTCCTGACAGGATTAATATAGGAGTTTTTATGCTTGTGGCTCTGAAGCGTCTTAGTACTTCGAATCCATCGATATCAGGCAGCATCATATCAAGAATGATTATGTCGTAATCATAAATCTTACCAAGTTCTAGACCTTCTTCTCCGAGACCTGATGTATCGCAAACTATGCCTTCAGTGGCTAATGCAAGTTCAATTGAACGTGCTGTTGACGGATCATCTTCTACTAATAAAACGCGCATTTAATACTCCATTTAGAAAATAATATAGGTTGTTTTGTTAACCTTATTTAATCAAATGTTAACATAGTTAACGCGATATGTAAAGCTTAATGATTTGTTAACCTTTTTGTATTGTTGGCAGTATAGCTATGTTCTAACCAATTTTTAGGGGGTGTTTTTGGTAAATATCTAGGAATGTAATGCGACTTCTTGTCATTGCAGAATTAGATATAGCTTCATTAAACATTTCTTTATCCCAATATAATTCTTGGTATGATGTCGGTGATTTTATATATTTAAGAGCTTTTTTTAGTCTTGTGGTTTCTATGCACTTACTTTGTAATTTTGTTCTGATGTTTTTCCAGTTTTTAACCAATCTATTATTTATTTCATCTACATAATTTTTGTCAGGAAACTTATTTCTATATTCACTGAAGAAATATTCTCCTTTTTCTTCTCCAAATTTATCAACAAAATCTTTAATATTATAATTGAAATATTGTATTTTGATTTTCTCTTTAGAAAGCAGGTTTTTTTGCATTTCGGAAATATGTAATGTTGTGACTGCTATTTCTTCTCCATGAAAAGTTCTAGGAGTATTTCCTTTGCTAAACATATCTATGTAATGGGCAATCATATGTTCGCTCTGACTGGCGGGATAGCTTCCACCTGATATATGCATTCCAATTCCTGATAATACTAAATTCTCAATTAGATTATTAATTATTTCTTTGTTATTCAGTTTGTTATCAGTTTCTTTTAATAAATTGAATTCACTATCTTCTAGGAGTTTAAATGCAGATTCGTTATAATATGTATCGGCAATTAGATGTGAAAAAAGCCAATCTACCTGACATGTTGACCTGCATATGGAATCTCCAATACCACTGGCAATTAACCTTTGTGGAGCTTCAGAGAGTATTTTAGTATCAAAAAATACCGCTTTTGGTAAATGTGCTTTTAAAGTGGTTTTGTTGCCATTAATTGTTATGGATGCATTTGATGAGCAATACCCATTCATTGATGGAGCTGTTCCAAAAACTATATAATCTTTTTTTTGTTTATATGAGGCATATTTGCACAAGTCATTTATTGTTCCACTACCTACGGCAATTAAAATATCGTAAGGTGAGGAAAACTCTATTATTTTATCAATATATGACTCCGTTGCAGCAACGTTGCTTGGTAGAATTAATGTTTTATATTGAAAGTTGTTAAGTTCATGCTCGATTGTTTGTCCAAGAACTTTGTATGTTTCTGAATCACAGATTATTGAATATGAGGGCTTGCTTTGGCCGAATATTCTTTCGATGGATGATGAGATAATTGGAGTTAGGTCATTTGAAACTACAATATTATCGAGTAGAAAAAATAAATTTTCACTTTTCTGATCTCCAGTGTATTGTTCTTCAATAATTTTTCTGTTAGTATGTGAAATCATATTTAACGTGGTGTGACTGGGTGAATTTAATGTTATTTATTAATAAATATAAGACTACAGCTATTACGGTTTCGGCTATTCTTTCTTATGTAGGGATATTATATTTTTCTCCTGCATATGCAAATAAAATCAGTTTTAATTTATGGCTAGAGGCTTTGAGAACTGAAGCAATCGAAAAAGGTATAAAGCCAGAAATATTTGACGACCTAATGTCTGATGTTACACCGGTAGAAAAGATAATTGCTCTTGATAAGAAGCAGCCGGAAAGGACAATAACTTTTGAGGAATATAAAGAAAGAGTTGTTACTGCTTCCAGAATTAGAAAAGGAAGAAGGTTGCAATCGGAATATGCTGATACGTTAAAGAAAATAGAAGAAAAATACGGAGTTCAGAAAAGGTTTATATTAGCTCTTTGGGCTATTGAAACAGATTTTGGAAGAAATGTAGGTGGTTTTTATGTTCCTGAGGCCTTAGCAACTTTGGCATATGACGGAAGACGTGGTCAATTCTTTAGAAATGAGCTTTTAGATGCTCTTCAAATAGTTAATGACGGTCATATAGATAAAGACAATATGAAAGGGTCATGGGCAGGAGCTATGGGGCAGTCACAATTTATGCCTTCAAGCTTTATCAAATTTGCTGTTGATTATGATGGTGACAAAAAGAAAGATATATGGAAAAGCCGCTATGATGTGTTCGCATCAATAGCTAACTATCTTGATAGTGTAGGTTGGGATTCAGAAGGAATCTGGGGAAGAAAAGTTAAATTAGCCCCTGACTTTGATATGAGTCTAAATGACAATAAAATTTCTAAAACTTTATCTGAGTGGCAAGAGTTAGGAGTTAGACGAGCTGATGGTCGTGATCTTCCTGTGAATAAAATTTCTGCTTCACTTATTGCCCCTAATAACAAAAAGGATGATGCTTTTCTAGTCTATGATAATTACAAAACTATTATGGATTGGAATAAATCAAATTACTTTGCATTATCTGTAGGTATACTTTCGGATGCTATAGGAAAATAAGTCGTGAATATTTTTTCTATCATAAAGAACTATAAAATATATTTATTATTGTTGTTAGTCTTCAGTCTTTCTAATTGTACTACTGCAGAAATATTAAAAGGTGTTTATAAAAATTCTCAGGATAGAAAAAATGACTATGGGGGAGTTTATAAGGTTGGTAATCCATATAAAATAGCTGGAAAATGGTACTATCCAAAAGAAGAGGATGACTACTCTGAAATTGGTGTGGCATCATGGTATGGAGAAAAATTCAACAAAAAGCTAACAGCTAATGGCGAAATCTTTGACAAGGATATAGTCTCTGCAGCACATAGGACTCTTCCATTGCCAAGTATGGTAAGGGTTACTAATTTAGAGAATGGTCGTAAATTAATGATAAGAGTAAATGATAGAGGTCCTTTTGCTCATGACAGAATCATTGATCTTTCCGAAGAGGCTGCTAAAGAACTGGGTGTATGGAATAATGGTACTGCAAAAGTAAAAGTGGAGTTTGATTCTAACGCAACTCGTAAGATGTTTGCACAGAAGGATCATGATCACTACGTAAATAAAAAATACTACAAAAAAACGGCTAATGTAAAAAAATACAATAGAAATATTGATGCTCATAAATACAAAAATAATAAGAGTTATATACAAACTGGTGCATTTAGCACTTTACACAACGCGAATTTAATGAAAAAAAGATTAAACTCTCTTGAAAATGTTTTCGTAGAAAATATAATTTCTAGAGGAAAACGAATTTATAGGGTAAAGGTTGGTCCATTCTCAAATGAGAAAAAAGCTAATACTATTTTATCAAAATTATCAGGTTTAGGATTTACAGATGCTGTCATTACAAAAAATTAAATTTATATTTTGTCTAGTTTTATGTCATATATTTAGTGTTTCTATAGCTTATGCTCAGATGGAGTCTAAGGCTGAATATGGTTATATGGTAGATTACCATACAGGAACAGTGTTGTTTAGTAAAAATGCTGAACAGGAAATGTCACCATCATCAATGACAAAATTAATGACACTTTACATTCTGTTTGATCAACTTAAGCAGGGAGAGGTTTCTCTAGATACTGAGTTTCATGTTAGTGAGACAGCATGGAGAAAAGGTGGTTCTAAAATGTATGTTAAAGAGGGGAGTAAAGTCTCAATTGAGGATCTTATAAAGGGTATAATAGTTGCTTCTGGTAATGATGCATGTATCGTTGTTGCAGAAGGGATTGCAGGTAGTGAAGAAGCCTTTGTTGAAGATATGAACTTCAAGGCTGAAAAAATGGAATTAGTAAATTCCAGATTTAAGAATGTTACTGGATGGCCAGATCCTGAACACAAAATGTCGGCTAAAGACTTGGTTACATTGTCGATAAAGCTTTATGAAGATTTTCCAGAATATTATAAATATTTCGCTGAGAAAACATTTAAGTACTCAAAAATAAAACAAAATAATAGAAACTTGTTATTATTTAAAGATAGTAGTTTTGATGGCCTAAAAACTGGTCATACTGAGGAAGCTGGTTATGGTATTGCTATATCAGCACAAAAAGATGAAAGAAGAATATTCCTTGCTATAAATGGTTTGAAAAGTAACAAAGAAAGAATACAAGAGGCTGAAAGGTTAATAAGAAGAGGTTTTGTTGATCATAAATATATTGAACTTTATCCAGAGAAAGGTGAGGTTTATACAGCTAATATCTGGTTTGGTAAGGGAAATAAAATCAAAATGATTACAGATAAAAAAGTTAGAGTTCTTGCTAATAAGAGAATTAGTAAAAAGCAGAAAGTTGAGCTTACTGTCACTTATAAAGATCCAATAATAGCTCCAGTAGACGAGGGAAGACATATTGGTGATCTTACAATTACAACAAGTGGTAAAGTTAGTGAAGTAGTTCCTTTATATGCTGCACATAGTGTTCCAGGTGATAGCTTTTTTGGAAAAGCAATTAGTAAATTTAAATATATGATCTTTGGTTATTAGATGGCTTCGGGTAAATTTATTGTTTTCGAAGGTGGAGATGGTAGTGGTAAGACCACGCAGTCGAGACTATTATTTAGCTTATTAAACGACAATGATATCTCTACATTGTTTACACGAGAACCAGGTGGTACTTCAGGAGCTGAAGAAATACGTAATCTGCTTGTGACAGGGGAAACTGGTCGTTGGGATAAGATGACTGAGACATTATTATATTTCGCAGCTAGAAGAGATCATGTCGAGAATCTAATAAAGCCAAGTATTGATAGAGGGGAGTGGATAATATGTGATCGCTTCAGTCTTTCGACCTATGCCTATCAGGGTTATGGATATGGCTTGCCAATAAGTTATATAGAAGGTTTATATAAATTTTCAATAGGTGATTTTTATCCTGATTTTACTCTGGTTTATGACATTGAAACGGAGCTGGCTCTTGAAAGGGCTAAGTTAAGGTGTGCTGCTTCTAACCTTAAGCATAAAGATACAGAAGATCGATATGAAAGAATGAGTGATACATTTCATAAAAATGTCAGACGAGGTTTTATTGAAATGGGAAGAAAATTAGAAAACAGAGGTTTGATAATAAACTCAAATAATTCTATTAAAAATATACATGACGTAACGATTAAGAAAATTAATGAGTTATATAATCTTTCGATGACTCCTTATACGCAAGAAAAAATAGATTCTATTTGTAATTCATAGGGAAATCATATGGATAATAAAATAAACCTGAATCTATATGGTCACGATGAAGCTGAACAAGAAGTTCTAAAATCATATAATCATAATAATCTACATCATGCATGGTTAATTAGTGGGCCTAAAGGTATAGGGAAAGCAACATTAGCATATAGAATCTCTAAATTTCTATTTAAGAATGGTGCGAGTAGCCCAGAGGAAGAGGGTGGTTTGCTCGGAGGCATGATAGAAAATATTGAGATTGATAGTCTGGATATAGACACTGAGAGCAATATACATAGCCGATTTAATGCTGGCACTATTACTGACCTGAAAATTGTTGAGCCTGATATTGAAGCTGGAAAAAGTGAAATAACCGTTGATATGATTCGTGATGTTAATCACTTCCTATCACAAACCACAGCAGAATTCGATTGGAAAATTGTTGTCATTGATAGTGCAGACAATATGAACCGTAACGCAGCTAATGCATTGCTAAAATCTTTAGAAGAGCCTCCAAAGAACACAGTTTTATTCCTTATAAGCCATTCTCCTAGAAAATTATTGCCAACGATACGTTCAAGATGTCGTTCGCTGCAATTAAAGCCTTTGAGTGAGGATAATATAAATAGAATTCTTGACGATGTGGAAATTGATGAGAATAAGAAACTAATAGATTTCGCCAGTAAAATGGCAGAAGGTTCAGCAGGGATGGCTGTAGAATTATGTGATAAAGATATGCTTAAATTATATGAAGCTATCATTGACCTTCTTAGAAATGATAATTTGGACACTATAGCTATCTATAAATTTGCCGAAAAATTTAGCAAAAAGGATAGTTTGCTTTTGTGGAAAAATATGAACTACATAATTATGTGGATTCTGGCTGAAATTGTTAACTTCTCATTAACTGGAGTTAGTAATAATGTATGTTCGGAAGATGAAGAGGAAATAAAGAAAGCTATCCTTGCTAGAAAATCTATTGAAGATATTACAATTATCTGGAATCAGGTTATGAAGATAATATCTGAAAGTGATAATTTAAAACTAGACAAAAATATGACAGCTGTTAATTTGCTCTCCAAATTATAGTATTTCTAACAAATAAATATCCAAAAGGCTAATATGAGTAAAGGTAATTTCTACATCACGACTCCTATATATTATGTAAATGACAAACCTCATATAGGTCATGCATATACGACGATAGCATGTGATGTTCTGGCTAGGTTTATGCATCTTGATGGATATGATGTAAAATTCACAACAGGTACTGACGAGCATGGTCAAAAAGTAGATAAAGCCGCAAAGGCTAAGGGTGTTAACCCTCAAGATTTTACTGATGAAGTTTCAAAAACATTCCGAAGACTTGTGAATGCTAATGATAAAAATGCTGATAATGGGGGAGAAGGGGAGAATCTACTCAATATCAGTAATGATGATTTTATCCGTACTACAGAGCAAAGGCATAAAAAAGCTGCTCAAGAATTGTGGAGGAGAATTGAAGATAACGGATTTATTTATAAAGATAATTATGGTGGTTGGTATGCCGTTCGTGATGAAGCATATTATCAGGAAAATGAACTGATAGAAAAAGATGGAGAAAAAGTTGCTCCAACTGGAGCAGAGGTAGAGTGGGTTGAAGAAGAGAGTTACTTTTTTAAACTTTCGGCATTTCAACAAAAATTATTAGACTTCTATGACAAACATCCAGATTTTATTCAGCCAGAGAGTAGATATAATGAAGTTGTTAGTTTTGTTCGAGGTGGAAAGGAATTTGAAGAAGGTGCTTTAAAAGATTTATCTATTTCACGTACTACATTTGATTGGGGGGTGGATGTTCCTGATGATGATAATCACATTATGTATGTGTGGATTGATGCATTATGTAACTATATGACCTCAGCAGGTTTTCCTGATGATATGGATAAATATACAAAATATTGGGGCGAAATTAAAGACGGCGAAATCACTCAAGGTAAGGCAGTTCATTTCGTTGGAAAGGATATACTTCGTTTCCACGCTGTTTATTGGCCAGCATTTCTAATGGCTGCAGAATTGCCTTTACCACAAAAAATTGTAGCACATGGTTGGTGGACAATTGAAGGTGAGAAAATGTCGAAATCTATAGGTAATGTAATTTCTCCTGATGATTTGGTAGAGAATTATGGATTGGATCAGGTTCGTTATTTCATGTTGCGTGCAATGCCTTTCGGTAATGATGGAGATTTTAGCCGTGATCGTCTTGCCGAAGTTGTGAATGCTGATCTAGCAAATAACATAGGCAACCTTGCCCAGCGTGTGCTCTCTATGATTCAGAAAAACTGCGAAGGAAAAGTGCCCGATGGGAAATTAGTAATAGACGAAATATTTGCTATTATAAGTTTCTATGAAGCACCTGATGGTAGTAGGGAAACAGAAAAAGTTTATTATACAGAAATTTTTAATAGGTTTTCTATCGCAATGAGGACTGCTAATTATTATTCTGCTTTAAATGATCTTTGTTTATTAGGTGGATGTGCAAATTCATATATAGATTATCATGCACCTTGGACTCTTAAGAAAGAAGGTAATTTAGAAAAGATGAGTGTTGTACTATATTCTCTAGCCGAAGCAATTAGGCGTATTTCAATTATGCTTCAACCTTTCTGCCCTGATGCGGCAGGTAAAATATTGGATCAACTTTCTGTGCCAGAAAAAGAGCGTATGTTTAAACATCTTACCGAGAAATACGCATTAAAATCAGGAACGAAGTTACCAAAGCCAGAAGGTGTATTCCCAAGAATTGACGTGAGTTAGGATATAGTAAGGCATATGGGTTCTATTTTAATAGAAAACTCATTTGTTCATTAGCTTTTGAAGGTATGATTTCAATAATTTCTGCACTTACAATACCCTCTTTAGCAAAGGGGTCTTCGTTTACTATATCTTGCAAGCTAGTTAGTGAGATATTATTTGCAATTATACTACCTCCTAAATTTGGTTGTAGACTGCCAGCTAATAGAAAAATACCTTCATCAAAACCATTTTTGATCCAAGTTTTATGACCATCCATGAATTCTACAGCCTTATGTTTATTGGTACAAAATTTAAGTAAAACTACAAACATTTCTTTTTTCTCCAGAAATATAGATAAAATTTATTTTATTATAAGATATTATTATAAAATGTTAAGTATAGTAAGCCCTAAATTATATTCAGGGCTTACCGGTTTGCCAGTAATTATTTAACTTGCCATTTTTTCCATTGCCTCTTGCATTTCTTCAGGAGAAACCTCTCGAACATGTTCTGCAATTGACCATACCATATTATATTGATCTTTTAGAGTCCCCATGCGATCACCCCAGAACATATCTGTAATTTCTTGCTTGTCAGTCATTCCAGCACTTTTTGCTTTGCTAAAAGATGCTTCTACATTATCGACATAGATATAGAAAGAAACAGGAGATCCTCCGTAATGTTCAATAGAATTACCTGAGCATTCTTCACCAGATTTCCCTACCATTATACGTGAGCTTCCGATTTGTAACTCCGCATACATAATATCTCCATTGGGTGCAGGCAAGCTAACTATAACTTCAGCCCCCAATGATTTCTTGTAAAATTCTATGGCTTCGCTTGGGTTCTCAAATGAAATAAATGGTGTAATTGAGCTTAGTCCTTCGGGTATTTTTGTCATAATATTGATCCTATTTTAAATAATTAATAAATTTTGCATTTTAGTCGATATTAATATGATGATAAAGTATCAGCATATTTGGCATCTAAGACAGATTTATTTGCCTAGCTTGCCATTCTTTGGTCTTCAATGATGTTACGTATATTTCCAAACTCTATATCAAGTCCGCTGCATTGCATAGAAAACTCTTCATCTGATTGATCGGGCATTTGTATACAGGTGAATATAAAAATACTTCCGCCCATATTATCGTCAACAACTCTTGTTGGCCAACACCACATCATATCTTTAGATGGTCCGCTGAACATATCTATTACTCCTGTATTTTTATCTTTCTCAAAGACTTGATACATCTCTCCTTTTTGAGTTATTATTTTGTAGTCATTGCCTTCCTTTTTAACATCCAGGCAATGTCCTGTTGCCCACTTTTTTAAATTTTCTACACTGCTTAAAAAATTATATAAGTCATGTGTAGGCATGTTAAAATGTTCTGTTGTTGTATGTACTTTCATTAATTTATCCTATTCGTTTTTCCAAGTATTTTAGTAAGTTTGTAATTGCAATAAATTTAAATATAAGCATGTCTACTGACAGCGTGTTGTCAGTAGAGTGTCGGTATGATATAAATAGATGAAATAGAGTAGATTAAAATTATGAGAAGAGCAGATAGATTATTTAGAATCGTTGAATATTTAAAAGCACGTAGACAGGTTGTTACAGCAGAACAGCTGGCAGAAGAGTTGGAAGTTAGTACCCGTACTATTTATAGAGATATTGCAGATTTAGGCGCATCAGGTGTGCATATCATGGGTGAGGCTGGTGTTGGTTATAGTCTGAGTCGGGATCATACTGTACGCCCATTAATGTTTGGTTTAGAGGAACTTGACGCATTGATACTCGGTGCAAGTATGGTAAAAAATTGGGGAGATAAGGAGCTAGGAAAATCGGCCAGTCAGGCAATTGATAAAATTAAAAGTATACTTCCTGAGAATGTTCAAAGGGAAATATCAAGTACATTCCTGTTCTCATTTGCATCAAATTCTGAGGTGGAGATAAATATAGATTTTACAAATTTACGAAAGGCAATAAGAACTAAAAACAAACTTTATTTCTCGTACGAAGATGAAAATGGTAGTGGAACGGAAAGGTTGGTAAGACCTTTATGTTTGTGCTTTTTTGGTTCTGTATGGTTATTGCTAGCCTGGTGTGAAAAACGTAATGATTTTCGGAATTTTAGATTGGATAGAATTATCGAACTCAACATATTAGATGATAAATTTAAGGATGAATCAGGGAAGAGGCTAGATGATTATTGTAGAATAAATGGATATAATATAAGTGCTAAATAGTTGGTGATTTATCTCTTAATAGCTGAATAATGGTAGGCTTTACAAATATCAATCTTTGAATTTTTCCTTGGTTTTTTCTATAAGTATTTTCCTTGCTCTATATACTCTTGTTTCAATTGTTTTTACTGTAACGCCAAGGATTTCTGCACATCTTTCTTGTGAATGATTCTCTATAGTATACATTATGATTGCGATTTTTAGCTTATGCGGTAATTTTTCTATTTCTTCATTCAGGATTTTAAGTTGCTCACGTAGGCTGGTTATGTTCTCAATATCTTCAGATGAATCAGATAATATATCAATATATGAACCACTATTTTCATCACGTCCAATTGAATTATCAAGAGAAAGCAAACGTTTGAATTTATGCTTTCTGCCATAATCTCGACATAAATTAATTGCAATTTGATATAGCCATGTGGAGAATTTATACGACGGATTATACGTATCTGCCTTTAAAAATAACTTAATGAAAGTTTCCTGTAATATATCATATGCTATATCTTCATTCTTTACATATGCTTTGATGAAAGCATGTAATTTATATTTATAACGCAGCATTATTGTACTGAGAGCAGCTTCATTACCTTTGGCTATAAGGCTCGCTAGTTCTTTGTCGGTTGTTTCATCGTTAAGGTTTCTTTTATCTTTTTGGGGCGAGGGCATCAGTAATCATTTGCTCCAATTTAAGATTTTGTTCTTTAGTTAATATTGGCTTCATTTCAAATAAATGTTCAAGTGTAATTTTTTGTAGATCTCCCATAGCATGATGAATTTTATCAGTAGCTTCTTGGACTTTGGGACTAAAATATTTGTCTTGTGAAATCGCTTGTGATAATTCCAGATTTGCATTTTCCATTTGTTTCTCTAAAGATTGACGCTTATCAAAATATTTTTTCTCCAATTCGGATAATTCTCTATCCTGTTTGCTAGTGATTTTTAGCTTATGATGAAGAGTTTTATGCCAATTTACCGAATTTGAATTTTGGTTGATAGGTTCTCGATGTATAAGTGACTGACCGATATATAACCCTCCGAAAGATGTTAGGATGATTATAATTATAAAAATAATTGCATTTATATATCTTTTTTTCATTTTGTGCGCTCAATTAAATTTACAGGAAGATATGTAGATTCCGCGGAAAAAATATTTGACACTAAAGCAGTATCAGCAGAGTTATTCTGTAATGGAGTAAAAAATGGACTAACACTCATGCCAATTAGAATGGCTATAGATAGGGATGCCACTCGAAATTGTGGCACTGAAAACGATAGTATAATTTTTTCATACCATGACAATTCTTGATCTTTTCTTATGGTAGCCAGTTTTCTCAGTACATCATTTTCAAGATTGTCTAAGTGACTATTTTTTTTATCTTTTATTAAAATAAGATTAAGAAATCTATCTAGGCTACTATTTGACATTTATTGTTCCTTCTAGTGGTAAGGTTATTCGCTTTATTTCACATAACATAACTTATACGAAAAAAAGATAACTACCCCTTATTTTTTTGACAACCCAATATATTTAACTATATCATGAGATAATATACTATCCATTATGGGGAAATCTATATTTTATTAGTTAATTTGGATTTGTCGCATTTAAATAATATTAGGATAATGAAATATGAGAAAAATTATAGTCTATATATTTGTTCTGGTAATTCTTTCTGGCTGCAATGGAAAAATATTTGATTTCGATAGTTATGACTATAATGCAAATGAAGAAGCTAAATTAAAAATTAAAAAATCTGGATATTCGGTAAAAGTTAGAGGGTCAAGATTTTATCTTGAGAAGAAATTTAGAGTTAAGAAGAATTAGATATTTGATTTAATTATTTATAGTTGTTCTGTAAATAAGCTAAAACAACTAATGAACTGATTTGTAATAGTATTACTATCCAAAAATGGATTCTGAAACTTTTCTTTTTTGTCTTATGTCTGAATATTTTTCTGGCCATGGTTGCCGCTGGTGTTCCCCCAATTAGGGCAAGGGCTAGCAATGTCTTCTCAGGAATTCTCCATTTATGCTTACGTGCTGCAATCTTATCGTAGTAATAGGCTATAAAAGTTATAAAATTTATAGATATTAAATGCAAAATAAGAAATATCTGGATAGATTTAATAGAGAATAATTTTATTTCATCAAGATTAGTATCGGCAGCCCATGATACTAAAATAACCAAAAATATATGGAATATATAAAAAATATTTCGAAGTGGTGAAATTATAGCTACAAGCATAATCAATATAATTAGGGATGTAATAATCATTGTAAATTATTCCTCATACTTAATTGTAAATATATCCCTAAGCCTGATTATATTATAAAAATCAAATATAATAGTCTGCTTAATTATATTTATCAGCTATTTTATCGGCGATATTCTCAAATATTCTTGAAGTATCATCATTCCAATATTTAGATACAAATGGTTCTCCTGCATCTCCTTGAGAGCTGATTCTGCTATCTAATGGTAACTCAGCGAGTAATTCTAAATTATTATCTTTGCAGAAGTTTTCTGTATTTCCTTCGCCAAATGGATATAGTTTTTCTGTAGATCCTTCAGGAGTAAAATATGACATATTCTTTACTATACCAAATATATCAATATTTACTTTGTTAAATAGATCTATCGCTTTTGTAACATCCAGAAGTGAAACATCTTGTGGAGTTGTTACCATAACTGCAGTAGAAAACTTATATTGCTGAACCATGCTTATCTGTATATCGCTAGTGCCTGGAGGGAAATCAACGATAAGATAATCTAACTCATTATTATTATTGTTTTTGGATATGCTGTTTTTTATTTTATCCGAAAAACTATCATCATCATGCCATTTCGTGCCCGCAATCATTTGATTCAATGCTTTGGAAACCATTGGTCCACGCCAAATTAGGGCTTTTTCTTCATCATTAATTAGAGATGAAATTGAAATGGATTTTACTCCGAATGCATTATGAGGAATTATTTTATTATCTTTAAAATCTGGTTCTTTGTTAATATCCATCATTTTTCCAATAGATGGTCCGTGAATATCGGTGTCTACTAACCCAACTTTATACCCTTTCTTGGACAAAGCTATAGCAAGATTGGTTGAAAGAGTAGACTTACCAACTCCTCCTTTTCCAGCAGCAACTGCTATAAGATGCTTTACGCCTTCTATTTTTACAGGATTTAATACTTTCTTTTTTGTTCCATTGCTATTAGTGCTAGTTTTAGGAATATTCTTATTTGTATCTTTACTGTTTCCATGTGATGTTAAAACAATAGTAACTTCCAAATCTTCATCAATATCATTAATAATATCTGTGCATTTTTTGGTAATATGTTGGTCATATTGCTGTGGTAAATTGACATCTTCAAAGTTAAGAATAGCAGACAATTTATTGTTTTTTATAGATATATTTATTTCATCCGGTTCTAGTGTTAGAGTGTTACCTTCGTCATTTATCTCTAATAAAGATATCTTCTTTTTAATTTCTTCAATATTATTTTGTGTCATTGTCTTGCATTGGTTCCAAAAATAATTATATATAGTTTATAGTTTTTATTCTTATTGCTAAGGATGAAAACAAGCAAGAAGTTTTATTTATTAAAATATTTTGAGGTGGTCTTATGCCTTGGGGCAATAATAACGGTAACGGAAATAATGATGGACCTTGGGGTTCTCCTAGTGGTGGAAATAATAATGGTGGTGGTGATAATAATGGCGGTGGAAATCGTCCAAACATACCTGATCCAGATTTTGATGAGATAGTTAGAAAAAGTCGAGAAAAAATTAAAGGAACTTTCGGCGGTGGTTCAGGTAAATGGCTTGTTGCACTTATATTATTTATTATTCTTGGTTTTTGGTTATCTCAAGGTGTTTATGAAGTAAACGAAAGTGAGGAAGCTGTAGTCTTAAGATTTGGTGAGCATATTAGAACAGAAACAGCTGGTTTGCATTATCATTTTCCTGAGCCTATTGAGAGGGTTATAATTGTTCCTGTCACTCAAGTAAGAAAGCTTGAAATTGGTTTCAGATCAAGAGCTAACGGTGATAATGTTGAGGTTACTGAAGAGGCTACTATGCTTACGGCTGATAGAAATATTGCTGATGTACCTTTTGAGGTTCAGTGGGTAATAAATAACGCTGAAGAATTCTTATTTAATGTTAAAGATCCAGAAAATACTGTTAAGCAAATTTCAGAAAGTGCTATGCGTGAAGTTGTAGGTAGATCAAAAATCAGTGATATCATTGCTAATAAAGAATATAAAATTCAAATTCAAATAGAAGCAAAAAAGATCATACAAAGTAATTTGGATAGATATGCCGCAGGTATTGGAATTCAAGTGGTTCAATTGAAAAACACAAAATATCCTTATGCAGTAAGAGGTGCATTTACCGATGTACAAAATGCTAAATCTGAAAAAGAAAGTGCTATCAATAAAGCTACAGCCTATGAGAAAGATATAATCCCTAGAGCAAAAGGTCAGGCATCACAAATGCTTCAAGAAGCAGAAGCATACAGAGAGCAAGTTGTGAAAAATGCTGAAGGTCAGGCATCTAGATTTAATTCTATTTATGAGAAATATGCAGTAGCTAAGGATGTTACAAGAAAAAGAATGTATATTGAGGCAATTGAAGAAGTTTTCTCTGATGTTGATAAAATTATTATAGATAATAAATCAGGAAATGGAGTTCTTCCATATCTACCGCTTAACGAAATGAGAAAAGGGAGAAAATAACATGAGAATAATTCTAGTTTTTGTAGGTTTAGTTCTTTTAATCTCTGCATCAAAATCATTTTTTATAGTTTATCAAATGGAGCAGGCTATAGTTCTTGAATTTGGTAAAATAAAAGAGAAAACTGGTTCAACAGATGGGGCTTTGACTGAGCCTGGTCTCTATTTCAAAATTCCTTATGTTCAAACGGTTATTAAATATGACCAAAGGGTTCTGGACTTGGATGCAAAACCAACTGAGGTTATCGATAGTGATAAAAAACCTTTGATAATTGATGCATTTGTTAAGTATAGAATTAAAAACCCTCTTGAGTTTTATAAAAGTGTAAAAACAGAAAGAAGAGCTAATGAAAGACTTGGTACATTCTTGGAGAGTAGTTTAAGACAGGAAATGGGTGGTAACTCAATTGATGATATGCTTTCCGTAAAACGTACTATTGTTATGCAAAATATTGAAAAGGATGTTATAACTAAAGCTCAAGAAATTGGCGTTCAAATCGTGGACGTTAAAATTATGAGAGCTGATTTTCCTGAAGCTAATACAGAAAAAATCTATAACATTATGAAAACTGAACGTGAGCAGGAAGCAAAGATGTATAGAGCGGAAGGTGCTCAACGTGCTCAGGAAATTCAAGCTATAGCTGATAAAGAAAGAACTATAATTATAGCTACTGCTGAGAAACAATCTAACATTCTTCGTGGTGAAGGTGATGCTGCTGTAACTAAAATTCTAGGAGATGCGTATGGTAAAGACGTTAGTTTCTATGAGTTCTACAGATCATTAGAGGCTTATAAAAAAACTATGACGGATAAAAATACTACTATGGTGATTTCACCTGATAGTGAGTTTTTTAAGCATTTTAATGGTACAAAATTTGGAAAATAAAAAATGTAACTTTTCTTAAGTTTAAGATTAAACTGTTAGAGGAACTACATATTTGAATGTATCTTTTTTTTTAATTTTTTGGAGGATAGTATGTATATAAAAAGATTATTTTTACTTTTATCAATTATTACTATGGGTGTAGGAAGTGCAAATGCAAAACCTACTCCAGAAGGGTTCGCTGATATTGTTGAAAAGTTAACTCCTGCAGTAGTGAATATCTCGACATCAAAAACATTTAAGGCTAGAAAAGGCGGTGGTTTTGAGTTTCCTAAGGGGCATCCATTTGAGCAATTTAATGATCTATTTAAGAAGTTCGGTAATCCTAATTTAGGAAAGAAAGGTAGAAAAGCTACATCACTAGGTTCAGGATTTGTTATTGATAAAGAAGGTTATGTTGTAACTAATAACCATGTAATAGATGGTGCTGATGAAATAACAGTTTCATTTGGAGATGAGTCAAAATACGAAGCAAAAATCATAGGTAAAGATCCAAAAACAGATTTGGCACTACTAAAAATCGAAGGCGATAAGCCGTTCCCATTTGTAAAATTTGGCGATTCTAATAAATCTAGAATAGGTGATTGGATAATAGTTGTAGGAAATCCTTTCGGTCTTGGAGGAACAGTAACAACTGGTATTATTTCTGCTAGAGCAAGAGATATTCGTTCTGGTCCTTTTGATGATTATATACAAACTGATGCTTCTATTAATAGGGGTAATTCTGGTGGTCCAATGTTTAATATGGCTGGTGAAGTAATTGGAATAAGTACAGCTATTTTCTCTCCTAATGGAGCAGGTAATGTAGGTATTGGTTTTGGTGTCCCATCATCTATGGCTTCTAATTTAATAAGTCAATTGAAAGATAATGGAAAAATTGTTAGAGGGTGGTTAGGCGTACGTATTCAGCACGTAACTGATGATATTGCTGAAGGTCTAGAACTTGAAGAGGCAAAAGGCGCATTAGTCGCTGAAATTATGGAGGATTCTCCTGCTGAAAAAGCTGGTATAAAAGTTGGTGATCTTATATTGACGTTCGATGGACAAGAAGTTTCTGTTATGAAAAAGCTTCCTAGAATTGTTGCCGATACTGTGGTTGGTAAAAAGGTTAAGGTTGATATTCTAAGAGATGGAAAAGAAAAAACTATCGATGTAACCGTCGAGAAATTAGATGAAGAAGATGATTCATCTGAAGAAAATGGTGAAAATGATAAAGAAGATGATAGTAATAAATTACTTGGAATGTATCTAAAACCTTTAAGTGATTCCTTAAAAGAAAAATATAACATTGAAGAATCAGTTGAAGGGCTTGTTATAACTGATATTGATACAAACTCTGAAGCTAGAGAAAGAGGTTTGAAAGCTGGTGATGTTATACTTGAAATTGGCAAAAAGAAGGCTGTTTCAGTTTCTCAAGCTAAGGAAGTTGTAGAGAAAGCTAAGGAGAGCGGTAGAGGTGCAATTCTCATGTTGGTTAGCAGGGGTGGTGAAAAATTATTCCAAGCCCTTCCAATTGATGAAGAGGAAGAAAGCGAAGACGATAAATAATTAATCAATTTATCTATCTATTAAGAAATGATTTAGGCAGGTGGTTTTAACTAACTACCTGCCTTTTCTTTTGTTCGTTTAGATGGAGTATAACTTAACCTGATTTCAGGTAGGTTATTTATATGTGTCAGGGAGTGGATTTAGTAATTAATTATTAACGTTTATGGCTAATGATTGTATGTATTCATTTCCATCATTTTCTAATATTACCATTATCTTATTTCCTTCCCAAAATAAATCATAATTTGTATCAGATATAATGATCTATTTAGTCGGGTTTTTCCATAATAATAACTAATGAACTGCTTCATTTAAAGGCACAAAATATTGCATATAGAATAAAATAGGTTTAGTAATAGTGGTAGGTAATATATTGTAGATTGCTAATTTTGCTATGGAAGATATCTCAATCAAAACTATCTGAAGAAAATGGAGTATGCTAATAAGAATAAACTTATGTTTGTAGATTTTAATAAATTCATAGAAGAGACTAATAATTGTAAAACAATAGATGAGGCATTTTCATTGTGGGAGCAAGAACTATCAGTTCTTGGGTTTGATAGAGTCGTATATAGTCTAATGACCGACCATATGCAATTAGATAAGAAGGCAGGGCATGCAATAATAGGTAATTATCCTGAAGATTGGATGAAATATTATGTGGAAAAAGGTTATGAGGATGTTGACCCTGTAAGAAAGCGTATTATGGTGGGAGGTGGAGCATTTACATGGGATTCACTATCTGATAATTATAGAAAACTATCTAAGGAAGAATCTACCCTAATGAATGAAGCAAGTGATGCTAAATTACTGGATGGAGTAGGGCTGTCATTAAGTAACCCTTTGGGAGAAATTGTAGGAATGGGTTTTGCAAGTAGCTCAGGGAAAATAGGTATAACTCCATATCATTTAAGTGCTATTAATTTACTTGCAACGCAATTCCATACTGTTTTTTCAAAAATTGAGTGTAAAAAAGATATCTCCGTATACGATATATCTCTAACACCAAGAGAAAAAGAGGTGTTGCAATGGTGTAAGGAAGGTAAGAGTAATACGGATATTGCAACTATTATGGGTATTTCTAGAAATACTGTTAGTTATTATTTTAAGAATATATTCAAGAAATTAGGAGTCAATTCGAGATTATTGGCTGTAACAAAGTCTACGAACTTACAGATTATAACTTAAATATTTAATTTCCAAACTTATTAGAAGAAAAACAAAATAAAATTTGTATCCTATTATATGAAGTCAATTAATCCTAGCTGAAGTGAATAAAAACTGGTTTTATCTTTATGTTTAGTGGAGGTATATCTCAATTATAAGTAATATCTTGTTTTTTGTTACTCATAAGGATATCTATATCTGCAGCTATCTTTTGTTTTAATTCTTTATCATCAATATTTGAGAATGCAGTAAGAAAGTTTTTTATATGTGAAATATCATTGCTATCTGTATTGGTATTATTTATAATTGTTTCTCCAATCTCAGTTGATGCTTGTAATAAAATTTTTAGAATATCTTCTGCCCCATTTGAATGAGACTCCATAATTAAATATTCAAGACAGGATAATACGAGCTTATTTAGGTTTGAATTGTCAGAGGCTTCATTGTGTTCTAATTTTTGCTTCAAAGTTAATTCCTACTAAAAATCTATACATTTAAATTACAATCATAGAATATACATATAACGAAATATTATTTCTCCTACCTACTTAGGTAGTATTTGCTGTAATAGAGGGGATATTTAAATTACATTAAAGCATTGTATGTAAGGTGAATATTTAAATTTTTTAACAGAACGAGATATTAATCATTTGATAGATATTACAGATATTTGTCTGCCGTAATCATTTTCTTTTTTATGTGTGGATCTTCTATAGCTGTAAAAAAGTTCTTCATTAGAGTAGGTATCAATTTTTGAATTCGATATTTTGCTAATCCCACTTTCTAAAAGAATATGTTCAGTGCATGAAGTAAGGTCAAAAAGATATCTAGTGTCATTAGGCGAAGGTATAAAAAATTGTTCTGCATCTTCAACTAAGCTAATAAAATTGTTCTTAAAATTACGATCTACTTCGTAAGAATCTTGCTGGATTGCAGGCCCTATGGATGCAACTATGTCACTCTTGTTTGCTCCAATTTCTATCATTTTTGAAATAGTGTTTTGAATTATATTAGTGGCAGTGCCTTTCCACCCTGCATGTGTTGCAGCTATAATTTTGTTTTTTTTATCGCAAAAGAGAATTGGTACGCAATCAGCTGTTAGTACTCCAATAGCTATGTTTGGTGTGTTTGTGACCATTGCATCTGCTTTGGGGAGGTTAGGATATTCCCAAGGCTCGACTACATGCAAAACATCATTGCTGTGAGTCTGGTGTAGATTACATAAGTAGGAGGCATTTTGCATATTGGCTAAAACAATTTTCCTATTGGCATCTACATTATCTTTACTATCGTTTGAGCCATATCCACAATTTAGGCTTTTATATATGTCTCTACTAACACCATTTGCTCTGGTAAAAAATGCGTGGTTAATAAAATCTATTTCACTCAATAAATCATCTTTAATCATATTTGAAACCGAAAGGTGGCTGTATATTATTTGATGTTACAGCTAGGCATTTGAATAAAGTTCCCATCTCATCTTTGGAAATTAGACGATGGATATCCTTGTCGACTTTTTCCTTTTGCTCACTGTTTTTTGATAAAATCGACCCACGAATAGATATGCCCATATTTTCGAGAAACTCTCCTTGAGTAGTATTTGAGTATGTATTTAATTTCTCATCTTTGCTAATTTTAGAAAGGCAATCAAAGTCAACATGTGTAGTTAGATCTGCAAGACCAGGTGAATCAAGCACATCATGATATTTATGATCCTTAATTGCTTGGAAGGTATCGATATAGCTATTTCCATAATAACCATAGTCAATTATTAGGGCAATCCCACCATGTTGTCTTATATGTGATGAAATTTGTTTCATTACGCTTATAGATGCAGGTGATACTTCATATGTAGCTCCTATGTCTGCATCCTTAGTGGCATTTTTCGGGATCAATGCTGTTTGTGTAGTGATATGATTAGATAATGAAAATGACAGATTATCTTCATCGTCTACTGTAACCATTTTTTCTCTCCAACCATTTTCAGTCATAACAAACTGATTTATTGGTAAAGCATCAAAGAATTCATTGCATACAAGTAGAAGTGGCTTTTCTGGTAAGTCATCAATTGATTCTTTCCAAACTATATTCATATCAGAATATATGGCTAACTTCTTTTTTTGTTCGGCTATCATTTGCTGGTTGATGTCAATCATTCGGACTTCAACTAATTTTTCTAGTGATTGGATCTTAGAAAATACTCTAAGTATATCCATCATTAATGTGCCTCTGCCGGGGCCTAACTCTGTAAGGCATAATCCGGAATCAGTTTCAAAAGATTGGCAGCATGATATTAGCCAAGTTGCTATTAATTCTCCAAATATCTGACTAATTTCAGGAGCAGTTATAAAGTCTCCTCTGGTGCCAATAGGGTTTCTTTTTCGATAGTAACCTTTTTCGGGGTCGGATAATGCTATCTGCATATAGTTAGAAATAGAGATGGGGCCATTTTGTCGAATTAGATTCTTTATCTTTTCCTCAAGAGTCATTTTTAACTTCTTTTTGTAATTTTCTATTTTTTATATCTGTTCTTAGAATTAAATAGACACCTATTATTATCATTGGTAATGAAAGTAATTGCCCCATTGTCGCATTGCCTATTAATAGACCTAAATGTGCATCGGGCTCTCTATATAACTCGACTATTATACGCGATAGAGAATATCCAATTAAAAATAATCCTGATAATGCTCCCTTTCTTTCAATAATTTTTGTTTTATAAAGCAGAATATTTAGGAAAATAAATAAGAATAAACCTTCCAAGATTGCCTCATAAAGTTGACTAGGATGTCTTGCGAATTTATCTCCCGGGAATATTACCCCCCAAGCAATTTCTGATTCTACATAGCGTCCGTATAATTCTCCATTTATAAAGTTAGCAATTCTGCCAAAAAATAACCCAATTGGTGCTATGCATGAGATAAGATCAATAACAGCAAGGAACTTCAATTTATTCTTTTTGCACATTAGGTACATTGAGGCTATTGCACCTATTAGCCCTCCATGAAAAGACATTCCTCCTTGCCAGACTTTTAGGATTTCTGATGGGTTGGAAAGATAGTAATCTGCGTTGTAGAAAAATACATATCCGAGCCTTCCACCAAGAAGAATTCCAAAGATTGCCCAAACTATAAAATCATCATATGCTTTTTGTGAAAGGGGGGCTGAATTTTTCTTGTTCAGTGTGCCCAAATAGTACCATCCGCACAGAATTCCAGCTGCATAGCTAAGTGCATACCACCTTATAGCTAGTTCACCCCACTCAAAAGCCCATGAAAATAGTACTGGATCTATGTCTGGAAAGGTAATCCCTGTAGTTATACTAGAAAAAAACATAAATATTCCTTATAATGAATATTAGGAATTTAACTCATATCTACAAAGGATACAACAATGATACTAAAGAATTTTTTATTAAATGATTTAAGTAGTCTTGCAGAGTCAACTACAGAATCTTTTTTTGAAGTTCCAAAGACTGTTAATGATATGTATTTTGATAGTCTAAAAATGCTTATGGGTGGTACAAATCTAACTACTCTTTATAGGGAAAATTCTGAAATAAATATTTCTGAGATTAATAATGCTGAAACTGTTCCGCAAGATGATTTTTTAATAGATTATGCAAAAGAGAAAGTTAATGCGTTGAACTTAACTAGTGAGCTTAGAGATCTGGAAAATGAGTTGATTACTAGTAAAATTAAAATGCTAGAGTTAAATAAACATAATGAAATGCTACAAAATAAAGAAGCAATTCTAGATGCAAAATTAGAAAAGGAAAAACTTATCAACAATAACCTTAGTACGCAATTCGGTATTTTAGAGTGTGAGTTGATAAGTGTTAAAAAAGAATGGAATAGAATTGAACAAGCTATGATGGAAAATGAGTCTAATTTAAGGAAAAAGCTTAAAGAGGCTTCTGAGAATAACTCTGGTCTTAATACGGAGATTGAAAATCTAAAAGATGGTCTAGCGAAAGCTGAGGATATTTTAGAGAGCACTTCTTCTTCTGTACCAACGGCTGCAAAATCTAAAAAGACTAAATCTGCTTCTTCGTCTGTTGCATCAAAGAGAAAAAATACAAGAAGCAAAGAGTTAGTTACAGCAGAGGCTTCTTCTGCTAAGGCATCAACTTCTGCTAAATCTACTAAAAAAGCTGAAATAAAAACTGTTTCTACTAATACAGATATTGTAGCAGAAAGTACTTCTATAGTTAGTGATGCTTTTTCAAAATTGAATAATGTTACTGTTCTTCCATTGCGTGAAGACTCTCAAAAATAAACTATGACTAACAGCTCAATTCTTTTAGTTGGATGTGGAAAAATGGGAGGAGCGATCTTGTCGGGGTGGATTGACTCCGGTATAGATCCAAAATCGATAACGGTTATTTCTCCAATCGTTTTCGACGAATATTTATTTGATGGAGTAACTTACCATAAGTCATATGATGAGTTGTCGGATCAATATTCTCCTGATGTCGTTTTGGTAGCGGTTAAGCCTCAAATTATATCCTCAATGTTATCTGATTATTCTGACTTTGCAAAAAAGGGGGTTATTTTTCTTTCTATTGTTGCAGGTAAATCGATAAAGTTTTTTAAAGATATTTTGGGTGAAGATTCCAATGTTGTTAGGTCGATGCCGAATTTACCTGCTCTTGAATCTTGTGGAGTAACTGTACTTTATGCTGATAAAAATACAGATGAAAATAAAAGAAAACTATGTTCGGAATTATTGTCATCTGTAGGGAAGGTTTATTGGGTTTGTGATGAAGACGAGATGAATGATGTAACTGCTATTTCAGGAAGTGGCCCTGCGTATCTTTTGTACTTCATAGAGTGTTTTATTGAGTCAGCTATAAATTTAGGTGTGGATAGAGAGTTGGCTGCTAGTCTTGTTATTGATACAATATGCGGCACTGCACAACTTGTTTCCAAAAGTGATATTTCAGCGTCTGAATTAAGGTCTAATGTTACAAGCCCAGGGGGAACAACTGAGGCTGCATTAAATATTTTTCTTAAGGATAATAATTTTAAAAAAATTATTTCTGATGGGGTCGAGGCTGCCAAAAAAAGATCTATAGAATTAGATTCTTAAAATTTGTTTGTGCAGTGCAATAAAAACACTTGACGTAGCTATTCGAACTAATGTATAAGGATAAAATATAAAATAAATTCTTAGTCCCGTGGGGTAAATGTTATGTCTAACAAAAATATATTTATGGATGCTTTTGATTCATTTAAGAAACAGGTTCCTGTAGTTGATTTTAACGAAGCTATAGAAGCTGGTAAAAAAAATCTTGAAGTTTTCCAAGAAGCAAATCAGGCAATTGCTGAAGGTGCTCAAGCTGTAGTTCAAAAACAAGTTGAAATTGCTCAAGCTAATACTGAAGATGCTATTAAGCTTTTCAAAGATGTTACTTCTTCTAAAGATGTGAGAGATAGTGCAAACAAGCAAGCAGCTTTTGCAAAAAAAGCTTTTGAAAAAGCTACATCGGATGCTAACTCAATTGTTGAATTATGTTCTGATTGTAATAGCAAAGCGGCTGACATCATTGGTAAACAAATCAGTGATAATGTTAAAGGTGCTAACGGAAAAAATGCAAAAAAATCTACAAGTAAAGCTGCTTAAGTTTTAAGTAACTTTATTGATTTTGATATTTAGCCGAGGGAGGTAACTACTTCTCTCGGTTTTTTATTGTACTAATTTCTGTTTAGTTAGTTTTCAATCAACTAGATTTTTATTGAGATATTGGATGAATCTTGCTTTCTCTTAATGTCGATTTATAGATATTTGTTTATTGTTATTAGGTGGAGAATGAAATTTTGTATAAGAAAAATATATAGTATATTGTAGTCTTTTATTCTTCTTTGTTCTTATATTCTTTATAAGCCTTAGATATTTTATTCTTTATTTTTTGTGTTTCTTGAAGCTCTTTCGGACTTAAAAGATTATCCTTAGGGTAAGCTTGTATAATTCTCTGATCATTTTTATTTTCATTTTTATTCATTACATTCCCCTTGATGTTTCTGGTGAGTCTAGTGATGCTGTAACTTTCTCTGCAAAACTTGCTCGACGAATATCTGTATTATTTTTATCCGTTCCAAGTATTACCCTTTGTCCTGAGGCTATGGATTCTTTAGCAGAGTCTTGGAATTCTTGCCATGAGGTTTTTTTCTCTTCCGATTCTTTGTTGAGTGAGTTCTTATTCTCAAGAAAGGCTTTGGTAATCATGTGTTCCCCACCTTTGCGATGGGTATATTGCCTAAGTTCTTTTGATGATATATCCGCATTATCAAGTAATGAATCTAATATTTTTTCATGATCTTTATTTTCAGAATCAAGTAATTGTGCAGCTATTGCTATTGCCGATACATTGGATATTCGATCAATAGACAGTCCAACTTCTCCAACCAGATTATTGAAGAGTTTTTCGGCATCATCATGTGAGTTAAGTCCTTCACTCTCCATAATAATTTCGTTTATGGTATCTTTTGTCTTTGGTAATATAGGTAAATCAATTGCGCCAGGTGAAGCTGCAACAACTGCCATACCTAAGGATTTTTCAAAATTTGTATCTACAAATGATATTGCAACCATAGCAGTCATTGCTAATTCTGTATCATCTTCAATTATTAAAGCTGTCTCAGGTATTTTGTTAGACTTGTTATCTTTTTGCAGTTCTCTACCATTTGGTAGTAAGTCAAATAACGGTGGGTGCATTATTTTGCCTAACAGACCTGCATCTGTGCTATTAGTTTTACTGACTTGTACAAAGCTTTCATCTAACTTAACATTTATATTTCTGTCTTTTAATCTGTCGTCATTATCGATTGATTCCTGAAGTGCATCCTTCATAAAATGGGCGTGTACTGCAGGAAGGACATTCCGACTGGTTGTTTGTTTCTTGCCATCTTCCTCTACTTCAAGGCCTATAGGAAAAATAAGTGATAAAGTTTCATTGTTTTGAGGCTTGCTTTGAACAAAATGTTCTACTATTTGATTTACTGCTGATTTATCAAAGTTCTCTGCTGTAAAGCGGATGGCTGCTTCAATTTGATCATCCATGGAAATTAGAGGTGAATGTTTTTCAATATTTCCTTTTTTAGATACTCGCCATTTTTGAGTGTCACTTAGTTCATCCCAGTGATCAAGAGGTTTTGATGCTATTATTTGGTCATGTTGTTCTGGGTTGGAATCACGGTTCTTTAATGATTCTTTTAATGCTTCATGTTTTTCTGCATCTGCATTTTCTCCTTTCTCATATTTTTTGAGAGCTGCAGATATATTTTCATCGGAAGTTTTGAACTCAGATATACGCGTGGAATATGTAATAGGATTAGAAAAGGCTGAATCACGTGCCTGAAGTGTATCATAAAAATGTGGTCTTATTTTATTTGAATGCATATCCGTATTAGCTATATATTCTTACGTGTGTTTCTATAATATAACTTATAGAGTAAAATATTTAATAAAGTGTTAATCTTATTAACTTTATATAAGTATGCTGAAAGCTATTGTAGTTACTATATTTATGATATCAACCACTATATATCTATCATAATAAATATATTTTTTTATTTAACGAATTGTTAATATATTTGTTTTAATATTAACAGTGTGTATTAAAGGATATTTATAACTAAATATTTGTGCTTTAATCTTATGTAGTCCTATTCTGAATGAGGAGTTTTATCTGTGGTACATCAACAAGATAGTTTTGGAGACTCTATTGATAGAGGTTTTGATGATCATGCTGGTATTACACGTGCTCAGGAACTGCAACAGGATGAAGTTGTAAGGCATCAGAAAAATGGTAATGGTTATAGATCTCTTCATTCCAGCAGTTCAGAACGAAAAGCTAATGGTATAGGTGCTATAGATAAGCATCTTACTGATCTTGAAGAATCTGTAGGACTTCATACTGATAATGATATGCTAACCCAGTGGGCTCAACTACATAATGCTTGGGAAGCAAGTTTTGTTCCTACGGTAGGTGATATCTGGGATGTAACTAAAGATATGATGGCTTCATTCGCTGGAGCTTTTTCCCCTGAAATAGTAGAATTTGCAAGTTTCATTTGGGAAGCTCTATTCTCTGATGACTACGAAGTCCAGACAGTTATGGAATACGATGAAGATGGAAAGAAAATAGGAACGCGTGATCTTGATCTTGATGAAATGTTTATGGTTGGTGCAATCGATAGCACTGTTGATTTACGAGAGAAATTAGGTGGTCAAGAAGTAGAAGACCCTAATACTGGTCATATTTACAGAAGTGGTGATAAATATGAATTTGTAGAAAATATGAAGCAATATGCTCCTCAAATTGCAGAGCAGATTGACGATAAATTTGGTAAGGAATTACCACTTGAAATTAAGCAGGAATTAGCTCGCAGATTAGGTGCTAAGATTGGTGAAGAGCTAAGTAGAAATATTGATAAAATGGATGGGCTTAGTGGTGAGCTTGTTGGAGTTTCCTTACGTGAAGAGGGTGGAGGCAGAACAGAGCCATATAAAATACGTTTAGCAGATTCAAATTCTGATGATTTGGGTCATCTTGTTAATTCTGTATTAAGAGGTGGTGGAGAGAAGCCACTATATGAAGTTAAATTGCCTTCTGAACTGGGAAGGGGAGCAGGCCCTGAAAGAGATAACTCTCCTGAAATGGAAGGAAATTCTCCTAGTGGTCCTGAAGCTCCAACTCCTCCTAAACCATCTCCAGAGGAAAGTGCTGAATATGTAGCTAATATCAGAAAGCGTGGTGAAGAAATTTCAGCAGCGGAATATGTTTCAGCAGGAGTTGCAAGTGCTGTAGCTAATAAGCACATAGATGAAGCTGGATATGATGTTGTAAAAGAAGCGGAAGAAGCAAAAAATAGGCAGCCAATAAAAGATGGAGCAGAAGCTGGTAGTATAGAAGATGCGATGAATCAGCCCGCCGCTAATAAGCCTACAACGGGTGAAGTTATAGAGAGAATGAAAGAGTCATTATCTCAGGCAAATGAAAAGGATGATAAATCTATCCCTGAAGGTGATATTTCTCAAGATCAGATTAATGATGATCTAGCTGGTAAAGAGCCAGATTGGAAAAAAGAAGAAGGTAAGGTGGCAATGCTTTTCGATGCTGCTGGCATTACACCTGAAGAATTTATGAGTATTTTTGAAGATGCTAAATCTGTTGATATTGATGGTGCTAAAATCACAGTTACTTCAGAAGATGATGACGGTAATATTCAAGAAAATAGTTTATCTGAATTTTTGAAAGAGCAATATGAAAAAGACCCTAGGGCATTACTTGAGTCTATGAGAGAAATGTATCTTGCTGTTATTGAAAAAGACGCAATGGCTAAAGAAGATGTAATTGAAGCTATTGAGAATTCTGAAGATCGTGACCCTGAGTCTCTAGCAAAATTATCAGATGCTTTAGATGTTCCTCCTACTTCTGAAAAGCCAAATGTGGAAAAAGATGAAATCGTAGAATCAAAAGATGACAAAGCTAGTGAACTAGATAATGTTACAAATGATGCTGCAATAGCGAATGAAATTTTAGATAAAAGTACTGAAGAAATTGAGTTAACTGAACAAGTTTCAACAGGTAAGGAAGATTTAGACAAAGAAGCCATAGATAAAAATAGTGGCGAAGTAGGTAAGGCAGATGCTGTAGGTGAAATTACAGATTCGGCATTGGAAACCACAAAAGAATCCGGAAGTGAATTGGACGGTAATTTATCTGATACTCAAGAACAAGACCAAAAAGCAGGAGGAGAACTAGATAATAGCTCTCAGGATACTGATTCCAAAGAGGTTACTTCTTTGGAGTCTGGTCAACAAGATATATCTTCGGAAAATGACATTACAAATGAAATATCTGATTCATCTTCGTCGTCGTCTTCAGGTGATGAAACAACTTCATCAGGAGAAACTTCTGGCGAAACTACAGAAGATGAGGGGAAGACTCTTGAGAATATAGAAAATAGACATGATGGAGTTGTGATTCCTGTTGTTGAAGAAAATGCACAGGTAGATATCGGTGAGGAATTGTCGTACGAATCAAGTTCTGATGAAGAAGGCAAAGATACAGAGAAATCGACTGATTCTAAAGATGATAATAGTGAAAGGGATGTTGCATCAGAGGCTAGTGATGATTTGTCTGCTGAGGTTGCAGAAAGGCATGCAAGAAATAAAATTGACCCATCAAGTGAGACTATTGGAAAAGATGATGACACTCAGAGATCTATTGCAGATGGTGATTCTACGGAATTATCTGAAGAAAATAGAACTACAGATTCTATAGAAGATAAATCACCTATAGCCGAAATTTCTGATGATAATCAGTCTGATGTTGAATCCCCTAATGTTATCTCTGAAGTGGATACTACTCCAGAAGTTGCTGCGACTACTGATGTTGATAATATTTCTGAAAATCAAGAATTAGAGTCTGCTTCTTTAGAGGATACAGAATCTACTATTACTGATGCAGAAAAAAATAGTTCAAATGAGATTGTTGATGAAGAACGGATTCAATCGCCTGATTCCATATCAAATCTAGATGTTTCAGAAGATAAGGGCGCTAGGGAAGAAAATGTTGTTACTAGTGATGAATTAAAGCCGGAAATAGAGGCAGATAGTTCTATATCTGAATTAGAGTCGACAGCTGATGTGGAAAATGCATTGAAAGAAAGTTCTGCTGATACTCAAAATATAGAAGGTCAGGAAGCTGATGCTAAGGAAGTGGATTCCCAGTCTGCAGATTCTCAGGAAATTGATACTAAGGGAACTGATACTCAGGTGCAAGAATCTGATGTCATTGAATCTAAGGATTTAGATCAGCAAAAAGACGAAGAGCAAGTTGTTGATCAAGATACAGATAAGTTATTAACTCAAGATGGTGAGCAGCAAAAAGCTGGAGGTCAAGATAATAACGTTCCTGAAGTTGAAGATCAAGGAACTGGCTCAGAGCTTGTTCAGGGCTCACCTTCGCTAGATGAGTCTACAGAATTATCGGCAGAGGACGGGCAATTAACAACTCCAGAGAAAGAATCTCAAGATGTTACCTTATCTAATGATGAGGTATCACAAGGAGATATATCTAAAGATGGAGATTCTCAAGAGTTCTCTTCTCAAGAATTATCACCTCAGGAGAAATCTTCTCAGGAAGGTGACGTAGTTGAGTCATCAGATATGGAGACTCAAGATTTGCAACAGGATAATGCTCCGCAGAATTTAGAATCAGATGAATTGGAAGCGGTATCTAAGGGTGGCCAAGAAGTTGAACTTCAGAGTGGTGCTGTTGTTGGTGCTGAAAATCTTGATGGACAAAGTGAGTTATCAAGTGCAGATACGTCAGCAGAGGCAATCGAAGAAAATCCAAAAGAAGAAAGCTCTGTTGATCAAGTTAATCAAGTTGATACAGCTGATTTAGATGATAAATCTGTGCAGAAAATTGATGAGTCTCAAGTTACTGAGCCAACAGTTGAAGACCTTCAAATTAACGATACTTTGGGAGAAGAATTGCTGGCTGAAGAAGTGGCAGCACTTGATTCTAAAGATATAGAGTCTCAAAGTGTGGAATCTCAGGAATCTAATTCTCATTCTCAGGCTGAAGATATAGAATCTTCTTTGGAAGCAAGCACAGATATCCCAGCAATCGAAGAGAAAGCTGAGTCTTCTTTGGATGTTAATGAAGAAATTCAAGAGCAATCTGCTGGTAATAGTGAAATTGATGCTATTATTGCTCCTGTTATTGGTGGTGAGTCTCAGGATAATTTAGAAGAAGTAAGTTCTGAAGATACTGCATTGCATGCAAATAATGATGTGCAGCCATCTGCGGTTGGTAAGGAATCCTCTCAGGAAGATCTTGGTGATGCCGATGTAATCGCTGAAGAAATGGCACGAGATAATGTTACTGAAAAAGTAATAAATAGCCAAAAAGAAAATGATTTATTGGCCAGCTCTGATGCTGAGATAGATAATATATCTTTAATTCTTGATCCTATGGCTCCGCAGGATAGATTTGAAGTTATTGAGGATGCTATACAAGGTGAGGATGGCAGACTTCATGCAGATAATTTAAATCACGGCACAATAGATAATGTTGAAACAATAGCTAACACTATTTTGAGAGAGGGTGATCCTGACACAGCATATATTAATGATCCAGATGCAAAGCTTAATGGTTCTTCAGCAAGTAGAGAAGAAATCGACGAGTATATGGATAATAATAAAGCTGAACAGAATAATTCTATAGAAGAAATTTTAGAGAAATATAACCCTGATTTGGCGAACCAGTTAGCTGAATTAAGAAATATTATTGATAAGAGTCTCGACGATGTTAGTCCAGATTCTCCAGGAAATGATAGAAGCAATGGTCATGGCGGAAGAGGAAAATAGCTAATATTTTTAGTTATTTATCAGCTTCAGAAAAATCAGGTTTCTATTACCAAAATATACGCCTTTATTTATAAGAATTAAACTTACATTATTTCTATGGTATGTCTACTCATTCAAATGCCGTTATATAATTTTATATATTAATTATATGCAACAAATATAGTATTTTACTGGCTTATGTTAAATCTTGCCTTGAACATATTTAAGCTTTGATATATTCATTTTATTAGTCTTTCAAAACATAACAGGTAAATTATGGATTTTTTAGAAGATATGAGCATTAGCAATGAGCAGGCATTTTTAGTTCTTATTGTTTTTTCAATTGTTTTTTTTACAGCTCTTGCAAATCTTATTGCTGGAAGAATATTCAGAAAACTGAAAACAACTTCAGGGAAAACAGGTAATCTATGGGATGATGCTCTAGTTTATGCTTTGGTAAGACCTATAAAAATGCTGATATGGGTTGTTGGTATAACTATTGCAGCAGAGGTGGCATTTTCAAATATAATTGAGAATGATGGAGATAAAATATTAGGTGTAATTTCTTCGATTAGATCTGTAGGAGTTATTCTTTGTATCACATGGTTCTGCTTGAGGTTTGTTAAATATATAGAAAGAAATATATTTAAGGGTGAACAGACAAGTAAAATAAACCTTGATAAAACAACAGCTTCTGCTGTAGCAAAATTGATTAGAGTGGCAATTATAATTACTTCATTACTAATAATAATGCAGACATTAGGTTTTAGTATTGGCGGTATTTTAGCATTTGGTGGTGTTGGTGGTATAGCAATTGGTTATGCTGCAAAAGACTTATTGGCAAATTTTTTTGGTGCTATTATGATCTATTTAGACAGGCCTTTTTCTGTTGGTGACTGGATCAGATCTCCAGATAAATCAATTGAAGGTACTGTAGAAGAAATTGGCTGGCGTCAAACTAGAATCAGAACATTTGATAAAAGACCTCTATATGTTCCAAATTCGGCATTCAGTACAATTGTAGTGGAAAATGCTTCTCGTATGACTAATAGAAGAATTTATGAAACTATTGGTGTTCGATATGATGATATTGCTAATGTTAATAAGATTACTGAAGAAGTAAAAGAAATGCTTAGGACGCATAAGGAAATTGATACTAGTCAGACGTTAATAGTTAATTTGAATAAATTCTCAGAATCTTCTGTTGATTTTTTCGTGTATACTTTTACGAAGACTACAGATTGGATCAAATTCCATGAAATTAAACAGGAGATATTATTATCTATATCTGATATTATTGAGGGTAATAGCTCAGAAATTGCTTTCCCAACAAGCACAATACATATTGCTGATAGTGAGCTGATTGGAGATTTAAGTGCTTAGGAGAAAATTAGGATAGAACTATGAGAGCTTTTGCTATTTTTGTTATAGTGTCTGCAATGATATTTAGTATCATTGATAATAACAATACCTATGGCAAAAAAGTAGTAAAAAAGAAGGAAAAGGAAGTAGCTCTTTGGAAAGAAATATCTCCTATACAAATAGCAAAAAATGCTGATGGATCTTTATCTAGTAAAATAGATGATGATATTATTCTTCCAATAAAAAAGGTAAAAGTTCATGCTCAATATGCTCGTGATTTGTATCAAGTCCATAAGAAATTTATTCGTCGTTCAAAAACTAAATTTGTAGATAATATAGATAATGTAATAATTCCTGAAGCTTCTGATGAGTTACTTGATGAAGAAAAAAATATAATAGAAGTATTTCGTGGGATGAATGATGTTTATCAAGATATTGATCTGATTAAGAAGAAGGAATTTATAGAAAAAATAAATGAAGACTATATTAAAAAAGGAAGGTTACTTTCAAATGGTAGGAGCATATATTCTTATGCTTTGTCAAAATACTGGAATAACCATTATATGGAATCCCCATCTACTATGCATTTTGGCTATAATTATGATCTAAATGAATATCTTTATGATGGTACTACTTTGGTAATGAATAAGATGGTAGGCTCATCGGCAAATGTAAAGAGGTTACTGTTTGAGGGTAGTAATGTGAATATGCGATCACGAGATGGTGGTGCAACAGCATTGCATTTTGCTGCTTTAAACTCTATGAAATATTCTAAAGGTAGGAGATTTAATTCTGAAATATATAATAATTTTACTTTTCTAATTGCTTATGGAGCAAATATAAATGCTCAAACTAATGATGAATGGAGTATTTATGAAGGGTTTGATAATGGAAAAATAATTAAAAATATAATAGGTAATAAGGGGCTTACGCCTTTGATGATTATTGAAAGGGATAATGGTATTTTTTCAAAAATGCTAGCTGAATTATTAATAGAAAATGGTGCTGATGTAAACCTAGAAGACTCTAAAGGTAATACTGCCATAAATTATATTTCTCTTCCAACTGACATATCTGGTTCATTATTGTTGGTTCAGGAGAAGGTTGAATATCTGGTTTCTCATGGTGCTGATCCGATGCATAAGGGGTCAGAAGGTAAAACCATATTTGATCGTATTGAAGAGGCACCAGCTCGCAATGCTTATATTAATGCCGATGTTAATAAAAGAAAATTAAAAGATAATCAAAAAAATATAGGTCTTCCTTATGATAAGTGGGTAGAAAAAATGAAGGAAATATATAGGGGTAATAACGAAAGCCTAATATAAAATTCATATAATTCAAAGATTTTTTATATCCCAGAAGATTAATACAACTTATATATTCTATAGATAACTTACTTCGCCCTATATATAATTATTCTCTATAGTGAATAATTATATATAGAGTTTATTTATCTAACATGAGTGTAATTGCAATGATTATACTCATGTTAGAACTTATTTAGATATATGTAATATTAAGCGTCTAAATTTGCTACATTAAGCGCATTATTCTGAATAAAATCTCTTCTAGGCTCGACTACATCTCCCATTAATGTAGAAAATACTTCGTCAGCATCTTCTGCAACATTAACATTTACCTGTAGTAAAGTTCTTGCTTCAGGGTCAAGTGTTGTTTCCCATAATTGGTCTGCATTCATCTCACCCAGACCTTTAAAGCGGCTTATTGTTGCACCTTTTTTGCCGATTTCTACAATTTTATCAAATATTTGCAAAGGAGAGTCAGCAGTTATTTTGTCACCATTTTTTTCAAATGTTATTTTTCCCTTTGATAGGTCTGACAATTCTTCTGAAAGTGCATTCAGTCTACTTGCTTCGTGGCTTTCAATAGCTGCTCTAGGAATTGATATTTTCTCAGTTACTCCTCTTACTGTGCGTATAAGGCTAACTTCATGATTATCATTTACTGTACCTTTCCATTTAAGTTTTTCAGTAATATTAGTATTTATCATTTCAGCTATTTTCTTTGCCTTTTCTTCTAGTATATTATCTCCTACTGCGTTTATATCCAGTGCGCCAGATAAAGCTGCTGGCTCTAATATTTCGCTTGGAGCAAGTCTTGAAAGATTATGAACCAAGCTGGAAAATACTTTAAGTTTAGAGATTATATTCTCAAGGTCCATACCTGCTATTTGCTCTCCTGACTCAAGAATAAGAGATGAGTTTTCTATAGCAGTTTTTAGGATATGTTCTTCAAATGCAGTGTCATCCTTAAGGTAAACTTCACTTGAACCACGTTTTACTTTGTATAATGGCGGCTGAGCAATATATAGATATCCTTTTTCGATTAGTTCAGGCATTTGGCGATAGAAGAAAGTAAGAAGCAATGTACGTATATGAGCTCCATCTACATCGGCATCAGTCATAATTACAATTTTATGATAACGCAATTTTTCAATATTAAAATCTTCTGCTATGCTTGTTCCTAATGCTGTAATAAGTGTTCCGACTTCCTGAGAGCCGAGCATTTTATCAAATCTTGCACGTTCTACATTTAGGATTTTACCTTTTAGAGGAAGTATTGCTTGGGTTTTTCTTGTTCGCCCTTGTTTTGCAGAACCGCCCGCTGAATCTCCCTCAACAATGAATAATTCAGATAAAGAGGGGTCTTTTTCTTGGCAATCAGCAAGTTTGCCAGGTAGGCTAGATATGTCTAATGCGCCTTTTCTTCTTGTCAGTTCTCTTGCTTTTCTAGCTGCTTCTCTTGCGTATGCAGCTTCAATAGCTTTTCCAATGATGATTTTTGATTCCTGCGGATGTTCTTCAAACCATGCTGCTAGTTTTTCACCTAATATACTTTCTACTACAGGTCTTACCTCTGAGCTTACAAGTTTATCTTTGGTCTGTGATGAGAATTTAGGATCTGGAACTTTTACGGAAATAACAGCAGTTAACCCTTCTCTTGCATCATCTCCAGAAAGAGAGGATTTAAGTTTTTTTGATAGTCCAAGGGATGTTGCATAGTTATTAATTATTCTGGTTAATGATGCTCTAAAACCAATTAAATGAGCTCCACCATCTTTTTGTCTTATATTGTTTGTAAAACAAAGAACATTCTCATGATAGCTATCATTCCATTCCATAGCTATATCAACAACTATATCATCTTTCTCGCCAGTAAGATCTATAGCGTCATGTACAGTTTTTTTATTTCTATCAAGATAGTTAACAAATGCTTTAATACCGCCTTCGTAATATAGGGTTGATTCTTTTCCATTGCCTTCTTCGTCTAGGTGATCTGTACGCTCATCTTTTAATAGGATTTTTACACCTGAATTAAGGAAAGCTAATTCTCTGATTCTATGTTCTAATGTGTCAAAGCTGAATTCTATACTAGAGAAGGTTTCTTCAGACGGAAAGAATGTAACAGAAGTACCTTTTTTGCCATTGGCATCGCCAACTATTTCTAGTGGTTTAACAGTATCGCCATTTGCAAATTCAATGAAATGCTCTTTATCATTTCTCCAAATAGTAAGAGTTAATTTATTAGAAAGTGCATTTACTACCGAAACACCAACTCCATGAAGACCACCAGAAACTTTATAGGAGTTAGAATCAAATTTTCCTCCTGCATGAAGTTGAGTCATGATAACTTCAGCTGCAGATATTCCCTCTTCTTCATGGATATCAACAGGGATACCACGACCATTATCAGTTACGGTAACGCTATTATCATCATTTAGTACGACAGTTATAAGGTCGCAATGCCCAGCTAATGATTCATCGATAGAATTATCAAGAATTTCATAAACCATATGATGTAGTCCAGAGCCATCATCTGTATCGCCAATGTACATTCCAGGGCGTTTTCTTACAGCTTCTAAACCTTTTAGAACTTTAATAGAATCAGCACCATATTGTTCTGCATCACCAGCAATATCAACATTTGGGTTTATGTCATTCATGTTTGTTTTCCTATAGAAATTATATGGTTAATTTTTAACCTAAAACGGTCGCATTTTCAATAGTTAAGAGTTGTGATTTGTCCATTATTTTCTTAAATAGAAAGCTATCAGTTCCTGTTATCCAATATTGGGCATTTGTGCTTAGTAATTCACTCAGTAAAGACTCTCTTTTTTCATCATCTAAATGAGTTATAACCTCGTCTAGTAGAACAATAGGGGAATATCCGGAGAATTTTTTCTTTGCTTTGAAATGGGAAATTATTATTGATAAAATTAGAGCTTTTTGTTCTCCCATAGAACATAATTCTGCTCTAAGGTTCTTTTTTGGATGTATTGCCGAAAAGTCACTCTTGTGGACTCCGAAATTAGTTTTGTTAGATAAAGAATCTTTTTCTCGGTCATCATGCAGTTTTTTTATATAAAACCCTTCTGTTTCAAGGGCAGAATTGTTTTGTAGGAATTCTTCAGTTTCTCCAATAGGGGAGATTATGGCTTTAGGAAAACATGATTCTGAATCTAAAATAGATTTTTGCAATAGTAAGATTGTTTCGATTCGTGCATCAGCTATAGCAACAGCTTGTTCGGCCATTTTTTTTTCTATCATAGAGAGCCATGTGGTGTCGTAATTGCCCATGGCCAGTATTTTCTTTCTTTCATTCTTGAAATGATTGTACACAGATAGGTGTTTGATATGGTCGGTATAAAAATGTGATGATAGCCTATCTAGAAACTGTCTTCGTGATGTTGTTCCTTCGGTGAAAATATGGTCTTGTGATGTCGTAAGGTAGGAAACTGAAATAAATTTATTTAAATCAGTCTGAGAAATTTTATTTCCATTTAATTTTGTTATACGTTTTTCTTTATTGTCGGAATTTTCATTTAATACATTCCCGGTTGCAAGTGATATGTCACCATAAGTCGGTGAATATATATTTGCATAAATTGCCCATTTTTTTTGGTAGGTGCTATCTCTATTTGTGCTGTTTATTAGTAAGTTGTTTTTAGCCTTTCTTATTCCTCTTCCGGGAGCTAGTAGAGAGATTGCCTCAAGTATATTGGTTTTTCCAGCTCCATTATCTCCACATAATAGTACTATGTCAGAATTTACATTAATTTCAGCTGAAGTATAATTTCTAAAATTTGTAAGTGATATGGATTTTATTGATAGTAAATCCTGTGTCAAGTTACTGGATAGGTCAGAAATCTTTGTGTCATTATTATTCATCTTTGAAACGGTAATATCTATTATATACTATAAGGGCAAAAATAGTTGTACAACCAGCTGTGTTTGCTAGAGCTACAAAAATAAAAGGCGGATCATCTAAAACAATGATTGCGTAAAGCAAGCTTATTGTACTGGTGAAGACCCAAATCAGCCATGTGGTTATGGAATTTGAATGAGATCTATCCTTTGCCTTAATCAGTTTTAAGATTTGAGGTAAATAAGCAGCACCTGCTATTATGGCTGTAGATCCGTATAGATATGTTAATGTTGATAAGAAAACATCATTTGTTATCACAAATCACACTCTCATTGGCATTATTACATATTGAGCCCTTATGTCGGATGGGTCGCTAATAAGTATAGATGAATTTGCATTGGCAAGTAAGAATTGGGTTGTATCGCCATCAATCTGATCTAGTAGATCAAGTATATATTTAGAGTTAATTCCAATTTCAATTTTGTCTGAATCAAATAGGATATCCAGCTCTTCTTTACTAGTTCCTGTTTCAATATTTTGAGCTGAAAGTGTAAGCTTTCCATTCTCAATTATAAACTTAATTGCTTTAGTTTTATCCGATGAAATTGTAGATACACGATCAACAGCTCTTCTAAGATTATCAGTATTAACTTCCATTTTTATATCATTATTCTCTGGTATTGCTTTGCTATACTCTGGGAAATTAGCATCAACCAATTTTGATAACAGTACTATGTTTCCTACGGCAAATTTAACTTTTCCATTTGAAATAGAGATTTCCGTATCGCTATCTTGTTCTTCGAGAATTCTACAAATTTCATTAACAGTTTTCTTTGGTAAGATTATTCCGGGCATTCCAACAGCTTCAGCTGGAAGTGCTATAGCAAGCAATGCAAGTCTGTGACCATCTGTTGTTACAGAGCATAATTTTGGATTATTTGCATCATTATTTTCTTCGTGTATAAATACTCCATTAAGGTAATATCTTGTTTCCTTAACTGACATCGCAAAACTTGCTTTCTTGATAAGAGTTAAGAGAATATCTGAAGGTAATGTGAATACGTAATCAGGTTCGCCTTCTGACATTATAGGAAAATCATTTGAAGGTAAGAATGGTAGTTTAAATCTAGTATTTTCAGTTTCTATAATAACTTGAGATGATTCGATATCAGTATCAAATTGTATCTCAGCACCATCAGGAAGTTTTCTTATGATATCATAAAGGGTTTGTGCTGGTACTGTCAAAGATCCTTCGTTTTCAATATTTGCGGAAATAGACTCATTTGCCACTAGTTCCATATCTGTAGAAGTTAATGATATTTGACCATTTGCTGTATCAATTTTTATATTTGATAGAATAGGGATGGTATTTCTTTTCTCAACAATGCTTTGAACTCTTGCAAGAGATTTTAGAAAAGTCTCTTTTTCGATAGTAAATTTAATAGGGGAAATGTCATCATTTACTGCTCTTGACAATGCTTCCATGGTATGCTCCCAAAATTATAATATAAAGTTTGTATATTGAGTCTTTTATATAAGAAGTGCTGCAAATTTTCAACAACATTAGTGAATTTACTATTAATTTTAATAATTATTTTGATTATTTGAATTTAGACTCTTTTCGTAATTTTCGATAATTTTCTTTGAGTCATCTGTATCGATTTCTTTTAGTGCAAATATTACGCTAGTTCTTACCCATTTGCTTTTATCTTTTAGTCTGTTTTTAAGATAATATGTAGATGTCTTGCTTTTCATTCTTCCTAATGATTTTGCTGCAACAGCCCTAACATCTGGGTTATTGGACTCTAAGAATTCTATTAAAAGTAATTCACTTTTTATCCCATTTTCTTTTAATCGTCCTAATGCATAAATAATATTTATTTTCTCAAATGTTTTTAGCTTTTTATCCTCTAGCATTTTTACAAGAACCGTTGTGGCTGCTTCTCCCATTTGTTCTATCTTCCATATTGATTTTTCAAGAAGTTCATTGTTTCTTGTTGAAAGTAAATCAAAGGCTTCATTTTTTTTGAAGTTGTCTGCATTAGATGTGATTCTGCTTAGAATTGATATATTCTTTGTCTCAAGAAAAAATAAAGTTCCAAAGAGGACTATTATCAAAATGATTGATATTAGGTATACTTTTAAATTACTTTCAGTTCTTTTCATTTTAAGAATGTATATGGTTTATTCTAGTGTAAATAAGCTAACAGATTCTATGTGATTACTCCACAGAAATTGATCAATTATAGTTGATTTAACTAATTTATAACCATTTTCTTTAAGTGCTTGGATGTCTTTGCCTAGAGATGATGGGCTACAAGATACTATAACTACATTACTTATTTTGCTTTCAGCTATATTTTTTATTTGTGGTCCTGCTCCATTTCTTGGTGGATTAATCACGACACCATCATATATAGAAATTTCATTTGGCTTTAGTGGGTTTTTCAGTAAATCTCTTCTTTTTACTTCTAGATAGTCTTGTAGGAAATTCTTTTCAATGGAGTTTCTGAAAGATTCTACCATAGCTCCGCTTCCTTCATAGGAAGCAACTTGTTTTAAGTCTGATGCTAGCGGTAAGCTATAAGTTCCGCAGCCAGAATAAAGGTCAAGTATATACTCGGATGGTTTCAAATATTCTAACACTAAACGAGTAATTTCTTCTTGTCCTACCCGTGTCGATTGCGAAAACATAGTGTAGCTGCTTTCTATTTTCCATTTTCCAATGTTGATATGAGGCTGCTGAGAGCATAATACTGTACGTGTATCGCCATTTGTTTGCCAATCTGTTTTAATGATTTTTAGGCTATCGCATAGTTTTTCTATCTGCTTGATATCGTTTTTATCTGGAGTGGAGTCTGATCCTATTGATAGTTCGATGCCATTATCTGCAAGAAAAATACTAATTTCATGTGTTCTTGCTGGTCTTGATAGTTTGAGAATAAAATCTTTTATTGGTGAAATGAGGTCATTAATTTTATCTTCTAATATAAGGCAGTTATGGATATCTATAAGTTCGTGCGATTTTTCTTTAAATAGCCCAAGTTTTACAGTTTTCTTTCCGGCCTTTACCGAGAATTTAACCTTTCTTCTACTTTTGCTTCCGATATTGAAAAAGTCTATATCAATTGGTGAATTATCAAAACCGCCATATTCCAAAGCTTTAGATAAAATTTCTTTCTTGTAATCTATATAATAGTTGTCATCTAAATGCTGTAGATTGCAGCCTCCGCATTGTCCAAAGATTTTGCATGGTGGGTTTATTCTGTGCTCTGAAGGTTTGGATATTTCAAATTCAGTAGCAGAAATGTATTTTTTGTTTTCTTCAAACTCTGTAAGTAAGATTTCTTCGCCTGAAATTGTATATGGTGCAATAACGGTTTTTTTACCTATTTTACCAATTCCATCGCCATTAATTCCAATTTTATCAATTTTCAGATTTGTTATTTCAGTATTAGTTTCTGGCATTGTAACCTGTATGGAATGTGGTTGTTCTTGTTTTTTGTTTAGAAAATGGGGAGAAGTTATTAGGTTATTTCTTCATCTTCTTCTTTATCATCTTTTAGGATTAATAGTACACTTATGGCTGCAGTAAATACTACAAAAACTTCTCCAAGAGTATCGAACCCTCTATAGCTGGCCAATACGGAGGTAACTATATTGGGGATACCCATTTTATCGCCTGACTCAGATATATAAAATGGTGCAATATGTTGATGAACCGCAGCAGAAACGTCGCCAAAATTGGGCAATGAAATTATTCCAAATATTAGGGCTGATCCTGTAAAGAATATAGCTATTAGTGCAAGTATTGGGGTTTTGCATTCTTTTTCTTTTTCGCCAGTTAGGAGTATTGCTGCTAAGAATAGAAATGTACTTATTCCCGTGCCGATTGCAGCTTCAGTTATTGCTACATCAGGCGCTCCAAGTATAAGGTAAACTGTAGCCATTAATAGGCTGAAAATAGACAAGAAAATTATATTAATAAACAAATTTCTATTAATGAGAATTGACATTGATACTATAACCAACATGGTTAGTACAGCTGAGTTCATTATGTGATTTATGCCAATAGGTTCCATTATTTCGTCTCAGTATTGTTATCTTCATTTTCTGAAGCTTTTGCTACAATATGCACATTTTTACTAATATATCCAGTCGGTTTCTCTCCTGATATAAGTGCTGCTTTCGCAAGTGCATGACATGCTGTTGCGCTTGTTACCATAGCAAAAAGAATTAATATCAATATTTTAATGCTTATTAACCCAAATCCAGCATGTATCATTACCCCAATCAGAGCAAGAGGAAGGCCTAGTGCATCTCCAATGCCCGCTGGATGAAGTCTGGAAAAGAAATCTGGCATTCTTAAAATTCCTGCTGCTCCTGTAAAGATAAAGAACGCTCCAAGGAGTAGAAAAATATTACCTATGATGTAGCTTATTTCCATTTAGCTTTTCCCTAGTGATTGATATTTGAAATATTTAAGGATTGCTATTGTCGCAATGAAGTTAATAAGAGCATATACAAGTGCTATATCAAGATACATCGTGTCTTCAATTAGGTCGCTTATCAATGCAATGATTATAACTGTTTTTGTACCAAAGCTATTTGCCGCAAGTATATGGTCATACATTGTAGGGCCTTTGATAGCTCTAACTAGTGCCATAGCCATGCTAATAAGAACTGTTATTATGACAATATATATAACAATCATATTATCCCTCTATTAATTTGTTTATTCTTTTATCCATATCTCCAGTTTTTAAAGATTTAATATTTTCTTTAACTAAAGCATGAATCAATAAGTGATTATCTTGTATATCAACGCATACTGTTCCTGGCGTGAGCGTTATGGAGTTAGCATATGTTGTTAGTGCAATATCTGTTTCGTTTTTTGAGTCGATCCATGTAAGTATAGGGGTTATTTTTAAGTTCGATTGCCATACTTTTATTGAAACGGCTAAGCTAGATACAATTATTTCCTTAAATAGCCATATTAGCCATAAGATATATTTAGGAGAAAGTGGTTTGGCATAAATCAATTGATGTCTTTTGTCGTTTGTTAAAACACCCATCTTTGCCGAGCAGTATACTGCAATCAGGCATGATATAATACCAGATACTATAAAGAAAGTTTCTGTGTATCCTGAAAAGCAGAACCATATGGCAAATAAAGCTATAAAAAGCAAAATTTTACTTGAATTCTTTTCGTGCAATATACTAACCGTAGAAAATAACAAAATATATTAAAGCACAGTATGCATATTTAAATTAAAATGCCAAGTTTTATATGGTGTTTTTCTATATATATTAGATGAGTAATTAATTATTTTTTACTATATACAATATAAGAATTTTATTTGTAGTAAATTATATCAAAAAAAATACAAAATATTGGTGTATTATTTTTAAATAAAAATATTTCTTGATATGGCACAATTATAAGATTTCTACATTTCTAGAAGATTAATAACACAATATGTGGTGTATTTAATTTGGCTTTCTACCATATAAAGTTTATGATTGATTTGGCTTAAAATTTGGCTGAGTCTTGTTTTTTGGAGTAAAAATTAAAAAAATCTCTATCATTTATAGCTGAGGCTAACCTTGTAATGTCAATAAAATTTTTTACAAAAAAAGCAATAAAATATGTTTACCTTATGTAAAAATAGGCTAACTTATAAAGCTATAAGAAGAGCAAATTCTAAAAATGATGTTCTGGGGTTATTTAGATATTTTTAGAGTTTTGTATTATAAACCTTTAGGTTCGGGAGGCTTTGGTTGTTGTGTCTAAAAACAATGTTTTTTGCGATAGTAAAAATATTGATAATGTCTTACATATAGATCCTGATAAAGCTTGGGAAATGGTTTCTGAATGTGATGACTGTGTGATTGTTGATGTTAGAACTGATATGGAATGGAAGGGGGATGGAATTCCTGATATTTCAAAAATTGGTAAAGAAACAATACTGCTTTCATGGAGGTTTTTGCCAGATATGTCTATAAATAATGATTTTATAGATTTACTTCTTGAGAAAGTTAAAGATAAAAATTCGAAGATTCTATTCTTATGTAAAAAAGGTATTCGATCAATTGATGCTGCCGCAGCTGCAAATTCTGTAGGTTATAATTTCTGTTATAATATAGTTGGCGGTTTTGGAGATAAAAACAGTAAGAGTGATATGGAATCTTCTTCTTGTTGGCTTGGATGTAATTTACCAGTGAAAGGTGTGAAATGATGGCTTCTCGTTCTCCAAATTCTGAGTATGTCAACTCATTTGATCCTAGTGTTGTGGAGGCATGGGAGAAGGTAGGAAGAGAATTAAAATTTTTGTGTGGAGAAGCTACATATAATAGTTGGATTAAGCCGTTAAATATTAGTTCTGTAGATGATGGACAGATTGTTCTTTCTGCACCAACAAGATTTATTAAAGAATGGATTTTATCCCATTACATCAATGAAATAAAAGATGTTTGGAATAAAATAGATAATAGTATAATCCATGTTGATATTGTTGTAAGTAAGGAAAGAGAAAGACTATCTTCAGGCAGGGGTATAACGGAGCATCATGCTGCTGCGGTTATTTCTGAATCAGATAATTTTGTAGGCGGAGTTTCTTCTCCAGTAAAAAATACTCAATCTTTTGCTGCAAAACCTCTTGGTACAGCTAGTAAATCACCTGCTTCATCGGGCGAGGATAAGGGCGTTTTTCTATTGGATGAAATCAATAGTAACCTAAATTCACTGAATAATTTTGAGAATTTCGTGGTTGGGCCATCAAATGAGCTTGCTTATGCTGCTGCATTGAGCGTTGCTGAATCAAATGATGTTCTTGCTGGTGGAAATCCGTTATTCTTATATGGTGGGGTTGGTCTTGGAAAAACTCACCTTATGCATTCTATAGCGAATTATATTAAGATACATAACCCGGACAGAAAGGTTTTATATTTATCAGCTGAAAAGTTTATGTATCAATTTATAAGATCTCTTCGAAATAAGGACGTAGTTTCTTTTAAGGAGTCGTTTAGATCTGTTGATGTATTAATGATTGATGATATACAATTTATTTGCGGAAAAAATAGCACTCAAGAAGAATTTTTTCATACATTTAATTCATTAATTGATGACAATAAACAGTTAATCCTAACTGGTGATCGTTCTCCATCTGCGTTGGATGGTATGGAAGAAAGGGTTAAATCTCGTTTAGGATGGGGATTGGTTGTGGATATTAATGATACAACTTATGAACTTAGATTTGGTATTTTGCAGTCAAAATTAGAGCAGCTTAGAGAGGGTGGATTTAAAACTGAGGTGCCTTCGGAAGTTATAGAGTTTATTGCTAGAAAGATATCAACAAATGTTAGAGAACTTGAAGGCGCATTAAAAAAGGTTGTTGCTCAGGCTAAATTTATTCATCAAGATATTACACTTGAAACTACGCAAAGAATTTTAAAAGATTTATTAAGTTCTGTTGAGAAGATAATAACAATCGACGACATTAAGCAAGCAGTTTCTGAGAGGTGTAATGTTAAAATTTCTGATATGCATTCTTCTCGTAAATCAAGAAATATAGCTCGCCCAAGGCAAATAGCTATGTATCTATCTAAGAAAATGACTTCGCATAGTTTGCCAGAAATAGGTGAGAATTTTGGTGGAAAAGATCATACAACAGTCATCCATGCGGTAAAAAGAGTTGAGTCTCTTTATGCTGAAGATAAAAATTTTAGAGATGATGTCGACGTAATTAAGAATGTGTTAGAAAATTAGTAATCTAGTAATCTATAAGATAACTCACTTAGGCCTTTGTTAAATAATCGTTTTCTTTCTTTTGAGTATAACTTTAACTACTAAAATAAAAAATAGTAACTCAATTATTGAACCTATTATTATTGGAGCAAAAAGTTTCATTTGGAAATTGCCAACATCTTTTACATTTGTTAGGTCATACTTATTGCGGTAAGTTAACCAATAAGCGATATTATGTTGGAAGGTTAGAAAAACATGTTTAGGGTCTTCATAATTAAGCTGAATGTCTGCTTGTTTATCGTAAATTAGAAATACAGATATGTAGATAGCAGTACAGCAAATAGCTGGAGCAGCTAAATAATAGGTAGCAAGGATAATAAATCTCTTTATTGTTCCTTTAATGAATATGTTCTTGTTCATAACTGCCAACTATTATAATTATTTATTGATTTCGTATAAGCTAAATATTTTATACCCTGACCTTATATAAAAAATTAAATTTAAGGCGATAAAGGCAATTATGGATTGCTTAAAAAACACCTAATTATTAGTGTTTTTTGTCAGTAACATAAATAAGTGGCTCTAAATGCTCAATCATCATCTTTTTGGCCTTTTCGTTATATGGTTTTGAGCCATTGCCCCAAACTGGTTTTGGCCAAGCATCATCACTTTTATATCTTCCTACAATATGGACGTGCAATTGCGAAACTTCATTTCCAAGTGAGGCTACATTTATCTTATCTGTCGTGAATATCTCTTGCATTTTTTCTGACACGACACATATTTCTTCCATTAATTTAAGTCTGTCATCCCATGAAAGGTCAATGATCTCTTTGATATTTGGAATATTTGGAACTAAAATAACCCAAGGAAACAGGCAGTTATTTATTAGCCGAACTTGGCACAAAGGCATATTAGTTATAAAAAAACTGTTTTCTTCTAATATTGGATGTAAAGACATGTAGGTATTTCCTCTATTACTTATTAAGTATTTAAAATTTAAAAAGCTATGTCTGCTTTTACATGTAAGCTTTCATAAATTCAACAACTCTATTGTCGCATTTGATGTCACTATAGTTAACTTTTTCTTTTAAAACTATTTTTTCAAAATTAGTACATCTACTAAGTGCTACATAAAGCTGCCCAGGTGCAAAAGCTCCACTATCCAAATCAATATATACGCTTTCAAGGGTTTTTCCCTGACTTTTATGGATTGTAACCGCCCAAGCAAGAATTATAGGATATTGCGTGTATCTTCCTGTAATCTTTTCTTTAATCTTTCCAGTTCTTATATCAGCATCATATTCTATAGATTCCCAAGTAGTTGGCTCTACTTCATGTAAATATGCTCCGTATTTGTTAGTAACCTCAACTTTTATATAGTCATCTGATAATTCTCTCACTGTTCCAATAGTTCCATTAACCCATCTTTTATCGTTATCATTCTTATTAAACATAACTTGAGAGCCAACTTTCAGCCTTAGCTCTAAAGGTGAGGGCAGTCTTGAGTCGTTGGTAGAAAATTTGCCGCTAGTGATACCTGAATAGCTAAACTCATCATTCTTAATGGAGGACATTTTTATGTTATTAATATTCTCAGCTCTTTTATTGGTGGTTGTTAAAATAAGAGGTGAGTCTTTAGCAATTATATCTGGTTTAATATGTCTTTGGTTTATGTATGAGATAGTTTTATTGGAAGTATCTCCATTTCTAATTTTGTCTAGAAAATTGATGAATTCTTTATCTTTCTGTCTAAAGATTTCCTTTAATTCCAATACTTTGAAATTTGCTAGATTATATGCTTCTCCACTATAGAAGAATGGTGTTTGGTAATGAGAATAGAAAACTTCCGTTTCGTTGTAAGCCACAATAGGGGGTAGTTGATATAGATCCCCAATTACGCAAATTTGTACGCCGCCAAATGGAGCGCCAGGGACGGGGCCATTTAATCTAAGGAAATATTCGATAGCATCAAACATATCTGCTCTGACCATTGATATTTCATCAATTATAAGCAATTCAAGATTTTTATAGATTTTCCAGTCTGATTTCTTTTTTATTTTTGTTTTATCAAGAAAACGTGGTTTGAACTTAAAAAAGGAATGTATTGTCTGTCCAGCTATATTAAGTGCTGAAACGCCAGTAGGAGCAAGCACTACCATATTCTTGGGACTAGATGCTTTTAGATATTTTAGGAATGTAGATTTTCCTGTTCCCGCTTTTCCAGTAAGAAATAGATTTTCTCGACTCTTATTTATTATATCTAAAGCTTGCTGAAATTCTTCTGTAATGTTAAGCTCTGCTTGATTTTCTTTTTTAATATTTGGGTAAGTCATAATGTTTAAATATGCTTTTTTTGTTCCAATTTCAGTAATTTTTCTTATTGCTCTTTTACTTTCTACTCCAGTTTATAGTAGAGATAATACTGTTGTTGCAACTGTTTTCGATATTGATATCAGAAGAGGGGATATAATAGAGTCTGACAGTAAAAACATCTATTTCTTGTTTATGCCTAAAATTTTCTTAGAGTATAAGAAAAATAATAAAATTCAGGTAAGTGATAAAGATATTGATCAATATATTCTTGGAATTAAAAGGGCAAAAGACAAATTTTTCAATGAAAGTAGGTTGGAGCTACAGGCCATTTACGCGGCCTTAAAGAGAACTAAGGAATTTAGTAAAGACTGGGAGAAGTTAGTATCTAAGCAGATATTTTTGGAAACTATTATAGAAGGCGATAAAAAAGTTAAAACTAAAGATATTAAGAATAAGAAATATAGAGAGAATGCTAGGCAATATCTTGAGAAGTGGAAAATTGATAAATCTATCTATAATAAATATGGAGGGAGATTAGCTCTAAAGGAATTATTTACTGAGCCAGTAGATGCCTATTATAAATTACTAAAAGAACATGAGAAAAATGGTAATATAAAAATTAATGATGCAGCAGTTGCCGATATCTTCTGGAGCTATTTTGAGAACAGCAGTAACCATATCTTTGTTGAAGATAGGGATAATGTCGCTAATGCTTTGTTAGAGCCGTCTTGGTTAAAATAGTTTATATCCGGTTTTAGAGGAGAAATAAATTAAGTTGAAATTACTTAGTTTATTCTACTTCTTCGTATTGTTTAAGTATATTAGTGATTTTTCTGCTGTGAAGTCTGAATGCAATATCAAAAGCAGTTTTATTATTTGAATTCTTTATATTCGGGTTGGAATTGTTTTTTATAAGCAGCTTTGTAATAGTCGAGTTCTTCGTAAGTACAGATCTATGTAATGCAGTGTCACCCTGTTTAGATATGAAATTTACATCTGCACCAGATTTAATGGATTGTATGATGCCATAATCATCGCCTCTATCAACAGCTTGGAATAGGGCATATGTTGCTTCAGACATTTCTTGTTTTATATTTTCGTTATTATATGCAATGCTTTTGTCCATTGTTAGGTAAAGCATGAAGCTTCCTAAAGTTACAATTATTGCTAAAACATATCTATACATATCATTACCGCATTTTATAATTTATATTGTTGTCAAGATTTTTGAGATGACCTTTTACTAAGTCTTTTCCTATTTGTCCATATTTTAGTTTGTCTTTTATTAATCCAATATGGTGAACTTTCCATTTGTTGTCTTCTTTTAGGAGCATTATACCCAGTATATATATTTCTTCATCAATAGGATCTGAGTAGAAAACCATTCTGGATCTTTTGTAATTATATGTTAAATTATAAAGACTATATTTGTTGCTCAGTCTTGAGGGGATGAATTTTCCTGACGCTATTGCAGCCTCTTGTTTTTGAGCTAATTCTTTGGTTAAAGCAGTAAGTAGATGCTCTTTGCCTTTCTTCTTATATACTTGTTCCATTTCTTTTAATATTTTATCGGTTCTTGTATTTTTTATATCGATAAGATTGCCTGATAAGTTAGCTTTGAAGAAATTTTTATATATTTCTATCATATCTTTAGCTATGATTTCTTGATCATCATATATTGTTTTATTAATTGCTCTTGAAATTAAGTTTACCAAAAATAAATTCTTGTGCTTTTTTGAAAGCTCTAGAATTGTTCCTTCTGGTGTAGTAATTTCAGGGTCTGCGCCATTCTCAATTAAAAAAGTGGCGACATCATAGTTATCTGTTTTTACGGCTAAGGATAGGGCTGAATGATTATTCTTATCCAGAACATTAATATTTGCATTATTTTGTATCAAAAATTTTATTATTTTAAGGCTGGATTTTTTCTTACCTGTTTTATCTGCAGCTCTATGCAGAGGATATGTTCGTGCATCCATCTTATTTGCGGATGCTCCATTATCTATTAATAGCTTTACAATCTCATAATAATTTTTCTGGGCTGCAAAGGTAAGTAAAGAATGACTACCCATTTTCTTGGATTCAACATTTGCATGTAAGGAGATGGCTTTCTCAGCCGCTTTGATGTTATTGTGTTTAATAGCTTTTATTAAAGCCTCATCCGCAATCTTATTTGCATTTGCATTTGTAGATGCTAAGCAAAATAAAACCATTATGGATATTATAATAAATTTCTTCATTTTATAAAATTCTACTTTTTAAAAAATCAACATTGGCTATTATAACATAATTAAATATATAATGCTATTTTGCTTACGAGGGTGGTTTCTTTATGGATGGTAATAACATAGCTCACATGGCTTATCTGCTAATAATAGTTCTATTCGTAGGTTCTTTTGTAGTGCGTTCATATTCTGGTAAGTCAAAAACGGCATTGAAGCATTTCTTTATTTGGTGTGCATTATTTTCAGTTATTTTTGTTGTTTTTAGCTACCGAGATAAATTTTCCAGTGTGAAAGAAAATGTTATGGGAGAATTATTCCCATCTAAAACTCAAAAAGGAGATGGAGGCGAAATAATTATCCATAAGTCAATTGGAGGTCATTTCTATATTGATATAGAAATTAATGATGTTGTTATAAAATTCATGGTAGATACAGGCGCATCAAGAGTGGTGCTGTCTAAGAGGGATGCGTTCTTGGTTGGAATAAATGATAGTGAGCTGAATTTCAAGAATATGGTTTATACAGCAAATGGAACTATTATGACTGCTCCAGTATTATTGGAGAATATTTATATAGAGGGTTATCAATTCAAAAATGTTTCTGGCATGGTAAATGGAGGGGATATGAAGAATTCTCTACTGGGTATGTCGTTTCTGAAAAAGCTACAAAGCTTTACTATTGAAAATAATCGATTGATTATGGTTCCATAGAAAGGCCGATAAATTGTCGTTCTATAGAGGGGTAATTTATTATAGTTCTATTATTTTATAATTAACTATACTTACTTAAGTCTATTAATTGCTGCTACTTGATTCTCTTATTTTTGTAGATGAAATATCTAGAGTTTTTATATCCAAATATGTCCATGCGGGCGGTTTTAATAAGGGTAATATCTTTGCGTCAGAATTATTAATAAAACTGCTGGAGTATTTGACTGCTGTTTGGGATTTTAGAGCATCCTTTCTGTAGCTATTTCTATCAATTACAGCAATCGGTATGTTATTTAATATATCATCAAATTTATGCCATTTATGAAATGTAACTAGATTATCAGCTCCCATAATCCATACAAAATTTGTTCTGCTGTATTTATTAGTTAGTTTTTTTACTAATTCAGAAGTGTAATTGGTTTTAAGGTTTAGATTATTTTCATATATTTTAATATATGGTATATTTTTGGTTATATTCTTAGATTCAGCTACTCTATCTGCAAATGAATTTAAGCTTTGTCCCTTTATTGGGTTTTTTGATGTAACCAGCCACCAAATTTGGTCAAGACCCATTGACTTATAGGCATGCGTACTTATTTCAACATGACCATAATGAGCTGGGTCAAAAGTTCCTCCCAATATACCTATGTTGCAATTGGAATATGACACGGTAATCTAGGCAGCGATAATATTTTTTTCTTGTAGGATTTCTTGGAGTTCGCCAGATTCATACATTTCTTTTACAATATCACAGCCTCCAATAAACTCACCTTTTACATATAATTGAGGTATTGTAGGCCAGTTACTATAAGATTTGATTCCTTCTCTTATATCCATGTCTTCAAGAACATTAATATCTTTAACTGGTACTTCTAAATGACCTAGAATATTTGCTACAACAGATGAAAATCCGCATTGAGGGAATGTCAATGTACCTTTCATGAATAGGGTAACATCATTATTATCGATTAATTCTTGAATTTGTGCTGAAATATTGCTGTTATTCATTAGCTCTTCTCGCTATTTATTTGTTGGTAAGGTTTTTATTTGTAGTGCGTGTATATCTTGATCTTTTACGGCGTCTTGTACTAGTCTATGTTGCTCGATTCTTGATTTATCATTAAAATATTTTGACTTTACTGTAACTGACCAATGATCATTATCTCCAGCTAGGTCATCAATATTTATAGATGAGTCAGGAAAAGAATTTTTTATATTAGTATAAAGATCTTCTTTTGTTATCGTCATAATTGGTCTTTTTTGGTTAAATATAATGATTATATATATGTATATGGGCGTGGTTGTCCACAAGATTTTAAAAAGATTTTTTGTAATTTGAGGTGAGCAGTTTATGTATATAAAATCTATATAGAAATATTTATCTGCTCACCCGAAGATGCATTTTGTGATTGTGTTGATATTATTTGTGATGATGCATCGGAATATGTTGGTATAGATACGCTGGTTTCTCCAGAGAAAGTATCTAATGAATCGAATATTTTTTGTGCAGTTTCTGTTAGTTTAATTTCATCGGTTTGTGTATTGCTTTCTTTCAGTTTGCTCACAGGCGGTGGTAACGCACCATTTCTTATTGCTTGGGCGGTTTCTGATGAAATTCTAGGGTCGCCATTTGCAGCTCTATTTCTTGATAGCTGAGACACTACTCTGCTAGAGTTTTCTCTTATTGGTTCTGCTTGAACAGCAGAGCCATTTGCTCTTCCCCCAACGGTAGTTACTACAGCAGCGGGATTTGTAATTACGTTTCCAGCCATAAGCTTCCCTCATTCACCTATTTGCGAACATGTACTGTTGTAATTATGCCACAGTTTTTCTGTGAAGTAAAGTATTATGGTTCGATAAATAGTTGTGATAACTAAGGTCTTTAAATATCCTCAGTTTATCTTTTGTATCAATTCTTGATGCATGGAGTTGATATTGGGTAAATCTAAGTTTAGTTTATTAGCTATATCTATTACTGACCCTACTATTGCATATGTTTCTAGCTTTTTTTCATTTTCATAATCTTGAAGCATTGATGGTTTGTGGCTTCCTGCGGATGATGCAATTGTTACATGCTTTTCAATATCTAGCTTCATATCAATATTTAGTGAATTAGCTAAGGATTTCATTTCGTGCATTATGTTTTTTGCTTTGTTCAGTACACTTGCATTATCAACCATTTCTTTCGAATTTAAGTTGTGAATTACGCTAAGGGTATTAAAGGCAATATTCCAACATAGTTTATTTAAAATTTCGCCTCTGATGTTATTTGATATTTTGTGATTCAAATTTGCTGATGAGAATATATCTGAAATTTCTGTAACTCTTTTGCTATGAGTATTGTTAATTTCTCCAATTATAATTTTTGGGCCTGCCTTATTAACAATGTGCCCAGGTGATGTGATGGATGCACCAGTATATATGACGCCACCAATTATTCTATCCTGCGAGATTAAATTTTTGTCCACACTATTTTCTAATTGAAAACTCCCTAAATCTCCAAGATTTGTAATGTCTGAACTATTAAGTGAATTTTTTAGATCTAATAAAAACCACCAAGGTAAACCATTGGCCAGTGGTATGACGACAGTATCATTGTTATAGATAGACTTAATGTCTTTAACTGCTTCAGGAATATCATAAGATTTTGTAGTAATAAGGATGATGTCCTGATCCTGCATTTTGTTTAGATCATTAGTTTCTACGCAGTTAATTCTAGTAATATGTTCCTTACCTTTGTTGTTTATCAGAATTCCATGCTCTTTAAGGTGTTGTAAGTGTGTTCCTCTACCAACCAAAGTTATATTATTCCTATTGGTATCTCTGTTTAATTCATGGGCAATTGTGCATCCAACTGCTCCTGCTCCTATTATAGTTATGTTTTTCATGATTAAGGTCACTTGTTACAATTATATAAGCCATATATAGCAGTTAACGGATGGTTTGTGAAATCTAATTGTAGAAGAGGTGTAGTCTAATTAGATCAATATTTAGTTGTATTTAGGTTACTCAAAATAAAAATTATTTCCGTTTTGGTTAAATTTATGATATATATAAAGAATATCTTTGTTTTTGGAATGCTATGATAATAGTGTTACAGCTAGGTTATTTTTAATATTGGAGTTTTGGTATGGTTACAACTGAAGAAAAGAAAAGTATGATAAGAAGATTAGATAAATTTGGAGGTTCGGTTCTTACGGATCTTTTTATATCTAATAAAGAAAATGGTATTAAAGAGGGTTTTAGAAGGTTTGCACTCATAGTTGGTTCATATGCTGCTGCTTGGTCTTTAAATAATGGTATGGATATCCAGCAATTAATGTCAATATCTATGCAAGATATGACTTTTGATATAATCGCTGTTTTAACTGTGGTTTCGATTTCTGCAACATATTTCATTGTTGTTGCTACATTAATAAGAATTTTAGGTTGGGCAGTAGATGGCTTTGTAAAAGGCTAGTTCATATTTCGAATTTTAAAAATGGCATGAGTGAACTTGTGCCATTTTTATGTTTTAGGCAGCTTGATATCTGATCATACTGTTTTGTATATACGATACAATTAGTATAGATTTTCTTGTTTTTTTTTCTAGATGAATTTATTTATTCTTGATTATTTACAGCTTTATAGACTTCGTTGCCTGTTAATATTATTCCTTCAAGATATTCCTTGTCCTGATTATTTAATGCCAATCTGGTTTTATTAAGTAGTTCTTTATACTGCTCTATGGCTTTCAAAATATTTGTTTTATTCAATAAAATATCTTTATGATCAGTGGCATTGCTTAGTAGCATATTCCTGCTGAAATCATTAATGCCTGCACCTGTGGCATAAGAATACTCATTCTCGGATATGCATTCCATTGTTACACAAGCTATGATTCTCGGCAGTAAGTCTATCCAGATTTTTGATTTTCCCTGTAGGCTATTATAATGATCAGCATCATTTGAAAATGCGTTGATTGGATTTGAAATAGCATGGAAATGCTTTCTTTTTTCTGCCGATAAAGCCAATAGTTTTTCTAAAGAATCACTCTCGTCATTTTGTATCGTTTCTTCCAAAATTGAAAGATTTCTAACAAAAATGTCTATAGATAAATCAATAAATTTATTGTTATATAGGAAAATGTCTTTCCACATAGTGGGGTTAGATCCACTTAGCCTAATAAACCTTAAAAATATACCATCAATATCATCTTTTATATCTTCGAAGTTTTCTTTTAGTAGGGTGCAGAAACAAGAACAAAAAAGCTGTATGTTATGTGAAACTGAGGCATATATAAAATCATGTTTTTGTGGTTCTATATATTCAACATGAGATCCTATCTTTTTCCATAGTGACTGAATTTTCTGTATTAATTTGTGGTCTTGTGACTTGCTTGAAGGGGTGATAATTACGCTTTTGTTCTCGAACAAGTCATCTTTTGAATTTTCCGGCCCTGATTTTTCTGTTCCTGCAATTGGGTGTGCTGCTATAAAGCGATCCATCTGATCATTATTCAAGGTAGTAATTGCACTTCTTACTGCTGGCAATTTTACAGATCCGATATCTGTGATTATGGTATCTTCTTTTAGGTTTTCTCTTATTACTTCAAATATTCCTTTATAGGTCATAATGGGTGAGCATATAATAATTAGATCGGATGCTTTTATTAGCCCTACTAAGTCGTTAAATGATTCATCTATAATATTTAGATCTTCAGCTATATTTAAATTTTCTGGATTAGTATCAAATGCTATAATTTTTTTACAAACATTATACTTCTTAAGAGATAATGCTAATGATCCGCCCATCATTCCAATTCCAATAATGCTTACTGTATTAAATTCGAATTGTGAGTTTTCCATTTGACGTGCCTAATCTTTTTCTTTTTCGCTGAATGTGGTTGATTTATCTAGTTTGCTGAGGTCGATATCTGCAAATGCATCTGATTGTACATCATTATTTTCAGATGAGGACATGGATGCAGAAAGATTTTCTGCAACAATACGGTCATGAACCTCTTTTCGGAGTACGCTTGAACTGGGAGGAAACTCAAACCCAATTTTTGCAGATTTCCCTTTAACTTCTACTAATTTTACTTCAATGTTTCCATTGATAATTATAGACTCTCCGATTTTTCTCATCAAGTATAACATATTATTAATAACTACCTGTTATTATGTTATGCTCTTATATTATTAATATTTAGAGCAAATTAGGTTACAAATATTCAACTAATGTTGAATTGATCATACTTATAGCCCTGAGCATATAGTAAGGCGGTTAAATCGCAAGCATCAATTGAGGCATTAGCTTGTTTTTTTACGGATTTCTTTGCTTTATATGCAATACCGATGCCAGAATGCAGCAGCATAGGTAAGTCATTAGCTCCGTCGCCAACTGCTATTGAATCTGAAAGCGGTATTCCTGCTTCTTCACAGTAGAACCTTAGTGAATTAAGTTTTGCTTCTTTGTCTAGAATTGGTTCTTGTACTTTGCCAGTTAATTCACCTGATTCTATTTGTAGAATATTTGCTTCATTAACCTCAAAACCTACTTGTTCCGATACTTTTTCTGTGAAGAATGTAAAGCCTCCTGAAACTAATATTGTTTTTGCTCCGTTATCTTTCATTGTTTGAACAAGCTCTTTCGCACCTGGTGTAAGTGAGATCTTTTGATCAAAAGCTTTTTCCAGAACATCTTCAGATAATCCTTTAAGCATGGATACTCTTTCCCTAAGAGCTTCTTTGAAGTCTAGTTCTCCATTCATGGCACGTTCAGTTATTTCTGATATTTCTTCTTTTAGGTTTGCAAAGTCAGCTATTTCATCGATACATTCCTGTTCGATTATTGTTGAATCCATGTCCGAAATCAGCAATTTTTTTCTACGGTTTTCAGTTTTTTGAACAATAAAATCAAAAGGTAATTCTGACAGTAGGTGGCTTAGAAGCTCTTTAACTTCTTCTAATGCAAGAACTGCAAAGAATATATCACATGCAACATCTTGGTTCAGCCATTCAATATCTTCAATAATTGCACCATTGGCTTGTAATATATCAATGATGCTGTTTATTTCTTTTTCATCCAATTGTTTATCGCTTGGATTTCCAATTATAGTTGCAACATTTTGTCTTTGGTTGTAGAAATTCTGATTGCTTGTATATGTATTGTTCATGATTATTTAATTTTTTCTATGTTTAGTAACTCAATTTCAAAAAAGATTATAATTATTGGAGGTCCTACCGCCTGTGGAAAGTCGGATCTTGCAATAAAAATCGCTGGCACATTATCAGGTGAAATCGATTCTGTCATCATTAATGCTGATTCAATGCAGGTTTATAAGGAAATACCAATAATCACTGCTCAGCCTGATGCTGATGATCTTAAGAAATGTGAGCATAAATTATATGGTTTTATTGGAGTTGAGGATGAGTTTTCGGTTGATATATGGCTTCAGAACGTAACTAGAGAAATTGATGCCGCATTGGGAAATGGAAAGTTGCCAATTATAGTTGGTGGCACAGGTATGTATATAAAGAGTTTGATGCATGGTATTGCTGATATTCCAGATATCGAAAATGATATTAGAAATGAGGGAAGGGAGCTAATAAAAAAAATAGGTAATGATGCTTTTCATGATTTACTAAATGATATTGATCCCGTTATGGCGGATAGGATAATTAGTAGCGATAGTCAAAGAATGGTAAGGGCTTGGGAGGTTCAAAAACAAACTGGTGTCTCTCTTTCCGATTGGCAAAAAAATAAGAATAAAACATTTTATAATCATGATGAGTTTATAGGTTTCTTTCTGAATACTCCAAGGGATGTTTTGTACGAAAATTGTAATAGTAGATTTCTAAAGATGTTAGATAATAATGTTATGGACGAGATAAAATATCTGGAAAATAATAATGTTGATCCAAAGTTAACGTCAATGAAATCTTTAGGAGTATCTGAGTTGAGAAGCTATTATAGAGATGAAATAACATTGGATTCTGCTATCGAAATGGCGCAACAATCCACAAGAAGATACGCTAAGAGGCAAGTCACTTGGTTTAAGAATCAGTTGCCGGAATTAAATATTTTAAATCATGCAAATGAAATTGACATTATGGATTATATAAAGTTAATAACTATTTAATAAATAAGGATAAACATGACTATATTACTTTCTCCAGCAAAAAGTTTGGATCTCGATTTTAAAAATAAAATTGGCGAAAATAAAACTCCTGTTTTTAAAAAGGAATGTCTTGAATTAGTGAAAATACTGAAGAAAAAAAGCAGGGGAGAAATAAAAAACCTTATGAGTTTAAGTGATAATTTATCTGAGCTTAATTATAATCGCTATCAGGATTTTTCAAATGATTTTACAGAGAAAAATTCCAAGCAGGCAATTTTTGCTTTTACTGGAGACGTATATAAATCTTTTGATTCTTTAAGTCTTTCTGAGGCTGATATTAAATATGCTGATGAGCATATAAAAATTCTATCCGGTCTATATGGATTGATATCTCCACTGGATTATATTCAGCCTTATCGATTGGAAATGGGGACTAGATTGGAGAATAAAAAAGGTGCAAATTTATATCATTTTTGGCAGGAAGTTTTAACAGATTATCTTAATAAAAATGCAGATGATATTATCATTAATTTGGCATCTGGTGAATATATCAAGGCAGTAAAAATAAAATCCTTAAACAAAATTTTTGTGGATATTGATTTTAAAGACCGAAAAAATGGGCAGTATAAAACAATTGGTATAAATGCCAAAAAAGCACGTGGAAAAATGGCAAGATATCTCGTTACAAATCGAATAGAGAATATAGATACAATAAAGAAATTTTCTGAAGATGAATATATGTTTAACGCGGAGTTATCTAATTTGGATAGCAAATCCCAAAAACTAGTTTTTACACGTGGATAGTTTGTACATTTAGAGCAGTTATTTTAAGGTAGTAAGAATTTTTTACTATCATTAATCAAGCTCTGGTGCTTCGATTACGGGTTTTTTGTGTGAAGGGTCGGCAGATGGATTGCCAAAATGATGGACGGCTTTGTAAACCCACAAGGCTCTTATGTAACTCATTCCATCTTCTCTGCACATTTTGCGTAATAATTTATCGGCAGGCTTTCTATATGTGGCTTTGTCAATGTTATCTCCTCTCATTAGCTGATATAATGCATCGTGAACGAGTGAGCCTCTCATAAAATTTTTAGTATCAAATGTAGGGCCAGAAGGGCCATCCCAAGCGTATCCTTTTTTAATGGTTAATTTTCCACTAGTAGTGAGTTTTATGTAGAAGACATCAATGTCTTCACTAGGCTTTATATTAATATCAACAATATACTCTTTAGAGAGCTGATATTTATATCCACCTTTATAAAAGATACTTTTCATATTGCCTTGTGATTTTTGGTTTGCACTTTAAAACACTATACCTAGCTAAACTACAAATCAAGTAACTTGATTATTTTGGCTTTTCTTTTTTTGATAAAGATAAGGAAGCAAGCAAATGAGAGAGAGAAGAGAGAGATTCTTGCCTGCTTCCTGTTTCGGCTCATGCAGCAGCTATGTGCCACATGATAAAAGGAGAAGGAAGTAAGCAATTGAGAGAGAAGAGAGAGATTCTTGCCTACTTCCTGTTTTATGTCATGCGTTATTATTTTGTCGCATAACAAATAGAAAGGAAGCAAGCAAATGAGAGAGAGAAGAGAGAGATTCTTGCCTGCTTCCTGTTTCGTTATTCCCTACCAAGGGGAAACAATATCTATAATTTGATTTCCTAATCTGGGTTGTTGAACATCGCTGATAAGTCCTTTGCCGCCATATGATATCCTTGCTTCAGCAATTCTTTGTGATTCGATTTTGTTGGTTGGTGAGATATCCTGAGATCTAATTACTCCTTCAATAGTTAGTTGTCTGACTTCATGGTTAACTCTTACTTCCTGACTGCCGTAAATAAGCATATTCCCATTAGGCATTACTTGGGTTACCACAGCCGCAATTTCTGTATCGATTACCTCTTCACGTTCTATAGATCCTTCTCCTGAATTGTCCATTGATCCATTTACTGATAATAGGCTGGCAGGATTTGCTTTCCCCGGTAGAAAACCTGTTGCTAATTTTTCCAATCCAAATACGCTAGGAGCACCAAGTGAATCAGAGCTGGATCTTTTTCTTTCAGTTTTGTTATCAATTTCGGCTTTGTCTTTGATCGATACTTTTACAGTAAGTATATCGCCAATTTTTCTTGCTCTTTGATCCCTAAAGTAATCTCTGGAATTATTACCCCATAACGAATTTGAGCTTTTATTTGTTGTGATTCGCTTTATGGCAGGTGACGGCCATGTTATGGCCTCACTAGATTCTACGGGGTTTTCTATTTTTTTCATTGGAGGCTCTTTTCCGACCCATTCCAGTCTATCTACCACTGATTTAGTGCAGCTAGTTAACGATAACATCAATGTTATTGATAATATTACAGGTTTATTTATATTTTTTAACATGCTTAACCTATCCTGCTATATTCTTGAATTTATTTGAGTATGCTATTCCATCTTCAATGGTTTTCTCTTCTTGTAAGAAGTCTTTGAAGTTGACGATACCATCGCCATTTTTTGTTATTATGGCTTGAATAACTAAGCCACTTTTTAGGTTTTTAACCCTTATTACATCTTCAGCGCCTCCATTTTCCATTGCTTTGCCTATAGTTCTTATTTTTATTGTTCTCGTGCTATAGTGCAGGGTAATTAGGTCATTCTTTTTTACTAACATCGGCTTTTGGAGATAACTGGATGCTATTGCTGTGTTGTCTTTCAGTGATCTTTTTAGTTCCTTGCCAACAATATCCTCAATATCAATTAATATATTTCTCCTTACCCTGCGTTTTTCCATGCTTATATATTCAATATCAGATTCTTTTATTATGCTTCCTCTGCTCATTGCCTTCCTGAATGTTGGTATTTCAATAGAGGGGGTATAAATTCCAGATAGCTTTATATCATAATTACGAAGGTCGTTGCTGATGTCAGAGTATTTATATGTAACATCAAATTTTTTGGATTTTGTGTTTATGTCATATTCTTCAGCCGCTAACTGATTATTGTTAGCCATCTTATTGAAGTCACTAAGCGGCATGAATTTTCTGGATTTTGTATTTAGCGCACGTATGTTTGCTAGTACTAAATTAGAGTCATCTCCATTCTCAGCAATAAAATTCATTATCTCATTGCTGGTGACTTCATTAAGTTGCTTACTCTTGCTAAGGGCATATGCATCAATTGTAATTATTGGTATAAATGTCATGGCCAATAAGAGAGTTATTTTTAGTTTTCTCATTTTATTATCTCAACTGACTTATTGTTTGTAGCATTTCATCGCCAGTAGATATTACTTTCGAGTTTAATTCGTATGCTCTTTGTGCGGAAATAAGAGTTGTTATTTCAGTTATCGAATCTACATTTGAAAGTTCAAGAAACCTCTGCTTTACACTTCCAAAACCAGGGTCATTAGGGAATCCGCTTACTGGACTTCCTGAGGCATCTGTTTCATAAAATAGTCCGCTGCCTTTCGCGTTAAGTCCTGCTGGGTTTATAAATGTGGCTAATGAAATCCTTCCAAGATTTGATGGTGTTGTGCTTCCATCTGTCGTTGCAAACACCTCTCCATCTTCGTTTATATCAATATTTGTAGATCCTTGAGGAATAGTTATCCCAGGGGAAACCGTAAAGCCATCTGATGTTACTAGCTCTCCACTTCCATTGACTTGAAAGCTTCCATTTCTGGAATATGCTAGATCTCCAGCTGGGGTTTGTATTTCAAAATATCCATTTCCTCTTATGGCTATATCGTATTTATTTCCTGTTTCAACCAGACTTCCCTGCGTATTTACTCTGTATGTAGATCCTGTTGTTACTCCAAGACCAAGTTGGATGCCAGTGGGTACAATAGTTCCAGTATTGGATGATGTTATGCCCGGTCTTGTGATGGTTTGGTATAATAGATCTTCAAATTCAGCTCTTTGTTGTTTGAATGCAGTAGTGCTTAAGTTTGCGATGTTGTTTGATATTACATCTACGTTTAATTCTTGGGCTGACATTCCCGTTGCTGCTATACTTAATGCTCTCATAATAAATCTCTTCTCTCTAATTTAAATTTATATTTTTTAATTTTGTTTCGATAATGTTGTTACTGTACGTCGGTACATTTCATGCATCTCATTCATGAACTTTCCTGTTGACCCAACGGCTCTATTAATTTTAATCATTTGAGTAAGTTCGCTTGTTGGGTTTACATTCGATTTTTCAATTGATGCTCCAACTATTCGGAAGTCTTCATTGAGGACTGCCTGTTCGTATGGTAAGTCAGTACTATATAATCCGTTTGCGTTCTTTCTTAATGCTTTCTCGTCTGCAAATTTTACTATATCAAGTTGCCCTCTTATTTCGTCTGCAATCGATCCTGGTGCTTTTGCAGTTATTGTACCATCATCTTTTATTTTAATATCGTGATCGCCTGGTGAAAAAATTATCTGACTGCCTCTTCCTGATAATAGATTTCCTTGTGCATTAACTAGGCTGCCTTGTGGGTCAACGTGAAATCTACCCACTCTGGTGTATCTATCTCCTATGGGAGTTGAAACGATAAAATACCCTTTGCCGTCAATCGCAGCATCTAACGCACGACCAGTAGGTTCTATTGCACCTTGTTTTGTATTTGTTACTGTTTGTGCATCTTGAGTAAAGGATACTTTTCTCTTTTTGTCGCCCGTTCCAGACAGGTATTCTTTGAATACTACTGATTCTGATCTATAGCCATCTGTGCCGACATTTGCTATATTATTTGCTACCACATCCATCTGTCTAAAAAGACCGATCTGTCGTGATAATACTACATAACTTGTTGTATCCATTGTTTCTCTCTTCTCTTCTTTTGTAACGATCATTTTTAACTAGGTAAGCTGAAAATGATTTAATCTTTTCTCTGCTAACCAATAAGCAAGTACCGTGCCAAAACTAATTTAATAAAATTTAATTATTGTTTTACAGTTAGTTAATAATATAAGGCGAGGAACAATTATTTTAATTAAATTATTTGCTAATAAAAAATGTTCTGAACATAAGAAATCTCATGTTTCTGTAGGTAATATCTGCCGAGTCTTTGGAGGGAATTTATTCTAAATATGATACATTTTATGAAAATTTTGTTATAATTCAGTGCATTTATAAAAAAAAACTAGAAATAAATATAAAATAGGTAGATAATTCCTGTGTATACTATATATTGTGTGTAATGGTTGTTTTTGGCTATATATTTAGGAATTTTTTGCACTTTTATATATCGTGGTAATGTCAGATTTAGGGGAATATAGTGGCGGATGACGAAAATTTAGAAGAATCGGCTGATGCATCTGAAGAAGAAGAGGTGGTTGAGTATTTACTCGACGATGAAGGAAATCCTGTATTGGATGATGAAGGGAATCCTGTAATTGTTGTTAAAAAATCGAAAAAGAATTTAATTATATTAATAATTATTCTAGTTCTTATTATAGGTGGTAGTGCCGGTGCATATTTTGCTGGTGTGATTCCGGGCTTAGGTGAAGGTAAGGACGAGCAGGTTGATCCTGATTTGATTAGCCAAACTAAATATATAGATCTAGATGAGTTCTTGGTTAATCTTAATGAGCCAGGAACTAGAGTTAGCTTTTTGAAGATGAAAATTGTTGTTACTGTTCCTAATAAAAAGACAGAAGATGAATTTAATCAAAAAATGCCAGAAGTTAGAGATGCTTTCCTAATATATTTAAGGGAGCTTCGTAGCGGTGACTTAAAAGGGTCTGCTGGTATGATTCGATTAAAAGAAGAATTAAGACTTAGAATAGATAGAATAATTGATCCTTATAAAATTGAAGATATTTTATTTAAAGAGATAGTAGTACAATAGAGTGTAGTAAAAATTAAGTAGATGGCTGAAGAAGAACTGGAAAATATGGATGCTGAAATGGACATGGCGTCGGCTATGGGCGAAGAAAGCACTCTTAGTCAGGATGAGATAGATAATCTTCTTGGCTTTGATGGTGACGCTGGCTCTCCAAAAACTGGTATGGATGCCATTCTTGAGAATTCACAAGAAAATTATGAAAGACTTCCAATGTTGGAGGTTGTTCTCGATAGATTCTCAAGGTCTTTATCTACTACATTAAGGAATTTTACAGGTGAGAATGTTGATGTAAACATAGAGTCCGTTACATCTGCTCGTTTTGAAGATTATTTGAATTCAGTACCACTTCCTGCTTTGCTTACGATTTTCCAAGCTGTTGAGTGGGAGAATTTTGGTATAATTACTATAGATAGTTCTCTTACATATACGATGGTTGATATATTGTTAGGAGGAGGTAGAACGTATCGTCCAATTCGTATTGAGGGAAGACCCTTTACTATTATTGAGCAGGATATAATAAAAAATCTTTCAAAATTAATGTTGAGTGACTTAAGTTCTGCATTTAATCCACTTACTCCTGCAACCTTTCGCCTAGATCGAATTGAAACTAATCCTAGATTCGCAACTATTGCACGTCCTGCAGCACCAGTAACTTTCGTTTCTTTACGTGTAGATATGGATGAAAGAAGCGGTAAGGCAGAAATATTATTTCCTTATAGTACATTAGAGCCTGTAAAGGAACTTTTGAAGCAGATGTTTGATGGTGAATCTTTTGGTAATGATACATCATGGGAGAATCATATGAGTTCAGAAATAAAAAGTACGAATGTTGTTGTTGAAGCTTCCCTGGCACCAAAAATGTTTACATTAAAAGAAATAGCAGATTTAAAAATAGGGCAAACATTAATTACTGATGACGGTCCTGAAAGTGACATAAGGGTTATGTGTCAGGGGATTCCGGTTCTTGATGGAAAAATCGGTTCATCTGGTAAAAATGTGGCGATTTGCGTTTCAAATATAAATAATGGCGCTGTTAAGGATTTGGTATGATTGGTACAGTTCTAGACATTGTTATCGCGTTTCTTTTGCTGGCTACGGTTATATATTGTATAAAACTAAGTAGAAAAATAACTTTAATTCATCAAGGAAAAGAAGAGCTAAATGATTTTATACATGATTTTAATAACGCAATAGTCAGGGCTGAAGAAAATATTTCAGAATTAAAAAATATTGGTAGTGAAACTGAAGAAAAGCTGCAAGAACATGTGCAAAAAGCGCGTTTTTTAGCTAATGATTTGTCGTTTTTAATGGATAAAGGTGAGAAGATATCTAGCAGCTTAGAGCATAATTTGACAATGTCAAAAGTTGTAGCTAAAAGTTTTAATTCAAATCAGTCTAGATTAATGCAGGAAAATAAAACTTCTAAAAATATAAAGCCTCAATTTTCTAATGTAAGAAAAAATATAGAAAATACTGAAGAAGTAAATGATAGAGATAAAAAAAGGAAGGAAATTGAGAAGTTGCTGAATATGAATGAAATTAGTAAATCTAATAAAAATATTCAGAATCCTAATCTCGATACAAATATAGGATCAAATATAGAGCAGAGTCAAATGGCTGTTCAGCCTGAAGCTAATGGGCAATTGATTTCTCCAATGACGCATGGAAAAAGAAAGGCTTTAGATGAGGTGTTGGAGCAGATAGCTAGTAGGAAAAATGAAGTATCATCTGGTGGTCAGCAAGTTGTTAATAGTAGTAGCCAGATCAATTTGACTGAAACTGCTGTTAATCAAGTAACTAAACCGTCAGCTACATCAAAAGGCGGTGTTGTTTTTGATAAAAGAAGACTTTCGGAAGTTCTTAAAACAGCACAAGAATCTAAATAATATATTTTTGTTTGAGGTTAAATAATGAGATTTAGAATACTTATTTTACTTATGTTCGGATGCGCAGTTCTTTTTGTCGTGAAAACATTAGATATAATAAACAACCAGAATAACATGTCACAATTAATGTTTGTACAAACATTGAATGCACAAGAGTCTGAAAATGAAGATGGTGGCGGAGATGAAGAGGGTGATGGAGAAGAAGGCGGTGGTTCCGATGGAGAAGAAGCTGCGGACAAGGCTCAAGAAGAGGAAGAGCTTCTTATAAATGAAGATAAGAGAAGTTTTCAAGGAACTGAGCTAGAAATTCTAAAGAGACTGGGGAAAAGGCGAGATGTTTTGGAGCAGTGGGAGAATGATCTCAAAATTAAAGAAGATGTCTTAGCTATCACTCAGAATAAAATTGATAATAAAATAACTGAGTTAAGAAAATTAAAAAAAGAAGTAGAGAATGTTCTTCAGGAATATGAAAATAAAGAGAATAAGAAAACAAAAAGCTTGGTAAAAATATATGAAAGTATGAAGCCTGCCGCTGCCGCATTAATATTCACTGAGCTTGATATGGATACGTTGCTAAAAATAGTGGATAATATGAAAGAGGCTAAGGCTGCTCTTGTTTTAGCAAAAATGAGACCTAAACTTGCTAAAGAACTTACGTTACGTTTTTCGCAAAGGGGTAGGTTGTCGGAAGATAATGTACAAAATTAGAATTAGTTGTTAAGCTTGGTATTAGTATTTGTGAGCTATAAATGCAACTATTAAATGATAATCAGTTATACTCCATGTGCTATATATATATATTGATAAGAAAAGATACTATTCTATCTGTGAACATATTTGGCGGATCGTTTAGTCAAAGTTGTGTTTCTGGCAATAGCTTATTGCCAGTTTTATAAAATTTGTTATTAAATTATTTGGAGTTAGTTTATGGCAGTTGATAAAAATATGCCAATTCTTATAGTAGATGATTATAAGACTATGTTAAGGATAATAAAAAATTTACTTTCACAGCTCGGATTCAATAATGTTGAAGAAGCTACTGATGGTCAGATGGCTTTAGAAAAGCTAGGGCAGAAGGAATATAAATTGGTTATTTCAGACTGGAATATGGAGCCTATGTCAGGCTTGGAGTTGTTGAAAACTTTACGTGCTTCCGATAATTTTAAAAATCTTCCTTTTATAATGATTACCGCAGAAACAAAAACTGATAATGTTATTGTGGCGAAAGAGGCAGGTGTTAATAATTATATCATAAAACCTTTTAATGCAGCTACTTTGAAAAGTAAATTATCAGCTGTAGTTGGTGCATTTTAATAAGGAATATTATAATGAGTATTGGAAAAAAACTTGCTGAAGAATTCTTTGCTGAACTAGATTCTCTCAGAAACGAAATGGGACAAAACATTGAAATCGGTGATATTGATGAGATGTTTGAAGAACTTAAAAGATCTAAAAAGAGAAATATCTACAATGAGATATCAGGAATTGCCGGTATTATATCTACGACTAAAAGTGAGATTGTACACATAGGTGATGCCTATATAGGGGATGCAAATCAAGAGTTGGAAGCTATAGTTAAGCATACGGAAGAATCTGCAAATCAAATCATGGATTCTGCCGAAGCTTTACAAGAAATTGCTTCTAAGATTTCCGATGAAGAAATCTCTCAAAAAATTGGTAATGAAGTTATTAATATTTTTGAGGCTTCAAATTTTCAAGATATAACAGGTCAAAGAATAACTAAGGTAATAAATGCGCTTCTTGATATTGAAGAGCATATTTCTCATCTTTTAGGTATTTTCTCTGGACAAGATGTAGATTTTTCTAAGGTTAAAAATACAAAAAGTCGTGATGATAGGCCAGATGCAGATTTAATGAATGGTCCACAATTGGAAAATGAAGCGCCTTCTCAAGACGATATAGATAAGATGTTCTCATAGAAAATATGAGATATCTGTGGAATGTATTCGAATAAAAAGATTAGATTAGATATTTCTGATGATAGTAGTTCATCAGGTCAAGCGTTCCTTTACGTTTCTTTCTATCTAGTTTTGCTTGCGTTCTTCATATTACTAAATTCAATTGCTTCAATTGAAGAAAAGAGGCAAAAAGCCTCTGTTGGCTCTGTTCAGAGTGCATTTTCTGGAGGAAGTATTGCCTCATCAATGTATAACACATCTTCACGCCTAACTTTTAAAGTTGATAGTGGTACTGGTGTTGGGAGTCAGTTGGTATTAGAAAACTATGCCTCGAAAATTAAAAAAATAGCTAAGGAATCAGTTGCTCTGATTGATGCAAAAATGGTCGAATATGGTAATAATCTTAGAATTGAAATGCCATTGAAGTCTTTTTTTGCTGAGAATAGTACTGATGTAAATGAATATAAATATGCGTTTTTAGATAAAATATTTAAAGAAATTAAGACCAAGCCAAATCTTTCTCTTGAAATAGTTTTGCCAGATCAAGTAACGAATTCATATCCTGATGTTCATAATAATATCTTTTTAAAAAGAAGTAGTTCTATAATTCAGAAAATTATAGAAAATAGGGTAGACCTTAATAGGGTGCATGTTGGTATTTCTACTATTCAGCCTGCAGACAAAATAGTTTTATGGTTTCTGGATAAGAGAGAAGAAAAAGAGAAAGAGAAAAATGATGAAATTAATAATATAGTTAATGGCATAAGTGATGAGCAATAAGAATAAAATTATATTTGGCTATAGTAGTAGCGCTGAAACGGAAGATAATTCTAATCGTTGGCTGCTAACATTTGCTGATTTGCTTTCATTAATCATTACTTTTTTTGTTCTTATATATTCAATGACAGCTCTCAATGCTGATAAATGGAAAATGATAACTATTTCATTATCCCAGAAATTGAACCCTGATAGGGTGGTTAGTAGAACTCTTCCTTCTGCAGATGTTAGCATTACAAAGACTAATATATCTCATGCTAAAAGCTTGGAATATTTAAATGTAATACTTATTGATAAAATTAATGAATCAAAAGTTTTAAAAGAAATTATGAAAACCCACCTAACAAATGAGAAACTTACTATTCATATTCGTTCTGATAGAATTTTTGAGGAAGGTAATGTAGTTGTTGATGCAAAGGGTGAATTGATTTTTGAAGTCGTAACAAATATATTAAAAAGTCTTTCTAATAGAATAAATATATATGGTTATTCTTATGAAGACCCTAAAGACATACATAAATATCCCTCTAAATGGGAACTTTCTCTTGCAAGAGCTCTTGTTATTTCTAAAATATTGAAGAATAAAGGTTATAAATATAATATATTATCATACGGTCTTGCAGATACTTCTGTAGAAGGTAATAGTAATATAAAAAATGAAGGTTCTAAATCTATTCAGTATGTTGATGTTATTATCAGGAAAGAAGAGATTGAAGGTTAAGCAATATATCAGTTTAGTTATTTTTTTAATAACTTTATGTTTTAGTGGAATTACAAATGCCGCAGAAAAAACCAATCCTGCAACTCCTGTAGAGGGCAATAATATATCTACGGAATCTGCAAAGACCAATGTAATTAGGGTGTCTGAATTACCATTAGTTAAAAATAATATTGGTGATAATATTTTAGCCCTTAAAAGTGAGGATGAGGAATTCACTACAATCACTAATGAATCAGCTGTCAATGAAGTGAAGTTGGAGGGTGGAATACCTACACAAGCTGATGAAGGATCTGTAGAAGAGTTAGAGATAGGTTCTAAAGTAGAGCTTATGAATGATGACATAGATAAAGTAAATATTAAATTATATAATAGAAAAAAATATGCTCGTATAAAGTTTTTTTCTAATGATTTAGATATAGATAATATGACGCTTGATGATGCTAAATTAAGTATTAAATTTAGTAAGAAAATAGATATTGATACAGACATATTTGTAGAAAAATTAAGCAACTATATAGATAAAGTTAGTTTATCTAATAATAAAGAAACTTTGGCTATTGATCTGAATAATAAGAATTATCTTACTCGCCATTTTGTAGGAGGAGATTTCTTAGGTGTTGATATTTTAAAAACAGAAACCTCAATTGCATCTAAAGAAAATGATACAAATACAATTGATAATAGTAAGCCTTTAATTGAAGATACTAAGGTTGTAAAGCTTGATGAAGTTGTTGAAGAAGTTAAACCTGTAGAAATCATAAAGACTACTCCAGCTAAGCCAACTGATATTACAGTTTTAAGAAAAAATATGAATAAAGGAATTGAATTAATATTTCCTTTGTTAGAAAGAACTGCTGTAACCGTATTCTCACGTGGTGACAGAGTTTGGATGATTTTTGATAAGCCTTATAATTTTGATATGAATACTATACAAGGTATAAAATTCATACGAGGAGTAAGACCTTTTATATCAGGTAACCATACCATTGTTGAAATTAAATTATACAAGAAATTTAGCACTTCGATAATACATGCTAAAAAATATAATATCTTTGATTATAATAAAACCCTTATTAATCTAATAGCTTTACGTGATGGCAAGCATTGGAAGTTAGAAATATCTGAAAAGACTAAGGAAGATACATCATTAAATGTTGTTGCAAATGCTTTGGAAATTTCTTCTGGTGAGGATGAAAAGAAAAAAAGAAGTGTTCACATCGCTATAGATGGCGCTAAAGATATTTTTTCGTTCGAAGATCCTGTCATAGGTGATGTTATTAATGTGATTCCTATTCATCAATCTGATACTGGAATTGATGTTAAAAGAAGTTATGTTGATTTTGAAATTTTAAAAACTGCACAAGGTATAGCAATTAAAAAGATATCAGATAATGTAAAAGTTTCTGTTGAAAAAGATAATATAAATATTTTCAGCAGTAATAAATTAAATATATCTTCTGAACTTTATACTGAAATTATTGATCGTACTAAAAATAAATTTATCAGAAGAATTAGAACTAAATTATCTGATCTAAAAGATTCTTCATTCTTGCCATTTATGCAGGCTTTAAAAGAGAAGGAGGCTACAGAAGGAAATGAAAAACTATACACTTCTGATCTTAAATTTGAGGATATCAAGAAGGAGTTATTTGATAGATTGTTAGCAATAAGTACAGAAGAGTGGGTGAAAGCTTCTCTTGCCAAGACTGATAAGGAGAAGAAAAAGATAATTGCTAAGTTTGAAAAAGATAAGTCTAAAGCACGTTTGGAAATTGCTAAATTTTATTTTGCTTTTGAAAATTATGCTGAAGCATTAGGTGTAATCGAAGATATCCGAGCATTAGACTATGAATTTGCTAAAGAGAGTCAGGAAGTTGATATAATCAGCGCCGCCTCAAAATACTTAATTAATCGATATTTTGAGTCTACAGAAGAGTTTTCTAAACTTATAGAGGAATCAAAATATGATAATAATAGTTTAGATGAATTTTTATTATGGCATTGGGCAGGTGTTTTTCAGCAAAATAAATATGTACTAAAAAATACCTCATTTGAAATACCAGTTTCTTATTCTGATGTGTATCCAAAATTTATGAAATATTATCCAAAAGATTTGGTTTTTAAACTTGGTCTATTGGTGATTGAAGACTATATAATTAAAAATGACGTTGATAAGGCCGCTGATATATTTTCTATATTATCAAGTGATCCACCGGACCATATGAAGAATAATCTGGCATATTATCAAGCTGTTATAGCAGAGATGAAGGACGATTTTGATAGTGCAGAAAGAATATGGGAAAAGTTATCTTTAGAAGTTGAGGATAGAAAAAATAGAGCAAGGTCAACATTTGCTCTTACTAAACTAAGATTGTTGCATGGAAAAATATCCGTAGATGAGGCTGTAACGATATTTAATAGTTTATCTATTGTTTGGCGTGGAGACAATTTCGAATTTGACTTACTTAATCTGATTGGTCAGCTATATATAAAAGATGGCAGATATATGGAGGGTTTAAAGGCTTGGCATATACTTGTGAAGAGTTTTCCCCGTTCTAAAAAATCCATATATGTTGCCGGTAAAATGAAAAAATATTTTGTCGAACTTTTTGATAAAGGTGAGGCATATAAGTTAGAGCCATTTGATGCGTTGTCATTGTTCTTTGAATTCAGGGAGCTGACTCCTGTAGGTAAAAAAGGCGATAGAATGATTCGTAAATTGGTAAAGCATTTTATAGATGCTGATTTACTGGATAACGCTACAGCACTATTGCATCATCAGGTTAAGTTTAGAACATCTGGAGTAGAGCAGGTTAAGCTAGCAGTTAAATTAGCAAAACTCCATTTGATAAATAAAAAGCCTTTGTTGGCAATAGAGGCTGTTGATTTTATTAATGATGATAGTATTGATGAAAAATATGTAAAACAAGCTAAATATATAATTGGTAAATCTCATGTGATGCTCAATAATTATAAAGATACATTGGAATTATTGGATGAAGACTTTACAAAGAAAGCTCAGGATCTCAGATTGGATCTATTTGCAAAGAAGAAAAACTGGTTTGGAATTATTAATATAGTTGAAAAAAGATTGCCAAAATACAAAGAGAATGCTCCATTGAATTTGAAGCCTAGAGAGCTTAAAGATATTGTAATGTTATCAATAGCTTATGCAACACAAAACATGAATACAAAGAATAAGGAATTAAAAAAAGATTTCTTTTCACGAATTGGAAGAAAAAGCATGAGAGATGTTCTTGGTTTTATGACTGAAGATATGAAATCTATTAGCAATACGAACTTTGAGAAGACTGTACAGCTTGATGATATTGAAACTTTTATGAATAACTATATGTACTGGCCGAAGAAAGATTGGGAAAATGTAGTCAAGGTTCTAAAAGAGAAAGTTAAGAGCTATACTACCGAAATAACAAGAGAACAAGAACAGGACATAATCAAGCTTTCAATAGCTTATTCTGAGTTAAGCAAAGAAGGTAGTGAAAATAAAGATAAAGATATCAAAAAGGATTTTTCTACATTCGTAAAGACTTTTAAAGATATAAAAATTACAAGAAATACAATCCATGCTTTTGGAATATTCGATAATGTATATTTCCCAATGGACCATGATGCTATATTCGATAAGAAAATTTCACTTAGAGAAACTGAAACATTTATCAATAAATATAAATCAGTAAGAAAAATATCTGATCTAAATGCTTTGCTGAATTAGTAATATTGAAATTGTATTATCTCCTTTCCTTAAAAAAATCCTTCAAAATTCGAGAGGATTCTTTTTCCATTATTCCTGAATAATAATCAGGCTTATGATTGCAACTACTCTGTTTGTAAATTTTTGCACCATTATCAACTCCGCCACTTTTTATATCTTCGGCTCCATAAAAAATTGTCTTTATACGGGCAAAAGAAATTGCTTGTGCGCACATAGGGCATGGCTCTAAGGTTACATATAATGTGCAGTCATTAAGGAATTTATTTTCTAATTTTCGACAAGCTTCTTTTATAACTAATAGTTCTGCATGTGCTGTTGGATCAGATAGTTCTTCCACTCTATTGCCATTTTGTGCAATGATTATGTTATCTGCATTTGAGATAATCACAGCGCCAACAGGAACTTCTTCCCTGCTATATGCATTTTTTGCTTCATCAAGGGCTATTTTCATGTATGGGAAATTATTTATCATTGTTGGTATTGCTATTTTAATTGTATTCTATGATGTTTTTTAAGATTGGTGCGCCCGAAGGGATTCGAACCCCTGACCGCATGGTTCGTAGCCATGTACTCTATCCAGCTGAGCTACGGGCGCCTTTCAAATGAAAATCTTTTTATGAAGAATGCTTTAATATGAGCTATCTTCTAAAAAGTGGTGCCCAGTCTCGGATTCGAACCAAGGACACAGGGATTTTCAGTCCCTTGCTCTACCAACTGAGCTAACTGGGCATATATAAGTATCAATACATACTAATATGTTCGCAGCTTATAAAAGATAAAAAAGATAATATCAAGTATACATTTATGTTTTTTGTCTTTTATATAAAAAAATTAATAAAAAGAGTGATAAATCATTCACTATAATGTATGTAGGTTTAATCAAAAAATTTAAATTTATTTTTCCATGGGGTTTATAGAATGGTTGAGAAATTAAAGGGTGTTATTGAGAAGGCATGGGATAATCGTGATGCGATAACAACGGCTACAACAGGTGAAATTAGAGGTTCTGTACAGTTGGCTTTAAACTATATGGATAGTGGAGAGTGTAGAGTTGCTGAGAAAATAGATAATGATTGGGTAGTTAATGACTGGCTTAAAAAAGCTATTCTGTTATCTTTCAGATTAAATGAAATGGACCTTATAGGAAATAGCCCTTCTTTAAACGGTATAGAATCTTATTGGTATGATAAAGTTCCATCAAAATTTTTAGATTGGGATCAAAAGAAATTTAAAGATGCTGGCTTTAGGGCAGTCCCTGGTAGCTTTGTAAGACATTCAGCATATATAGCTAAAAATGTTGTTCTAATGCCTAGTTTTGTGAATCTTGGAGCTTATGTTGACGAAGGCAGTATGATTGATACTTGGGCTACAGTAGGAAGCTGTGCTCAGATTGGTAAAAACTGTCATATATCTGGTGGAGCTGGAATCGGTGGTGTACTTGAGCCTCTTCAAGCAAACCCTGTAATAATTGAAGATAATTGCTTTATTGGAGCAAGGTCTGAAGTGGCGGAGGGCGTTGTTGTAGAGGAAGGATCTGTTCTTTCGATGGGTGTATATCTTGGTGCTTCAACAAAAATTATAAATAGAGCTACAGGTGAAATATATTACGGTAGAGTTCCCGCGTATTCAGTTGTTGTACCTGGTAGTGCTCCAGCTAAAGATGCAAATTCTCCTTCTTTATATGCTGCTGTGATAGTTAAAACAGTAGATGAGAAAACTCGTTCTAAAACTTCTATAAATGAATTATTAAGAGACTAAAATATAATGTCATCTAATCAGAAGCCTATCTTTGATGCAGTTGCGCTTACTCAGAAACTGATTCAGCAGAAAAGTGTTTCTGGAGAAAAAGATCCTGGTGCATTGGATATTCTAGAGAATGCTCTTAAAGCTCTATCTTTTAAGTGTGATAGAATTGTGTTTGATGGAAGTGGCTCGTACGAAGTTGATAATTTATATGCAAAATTTTCTGGTTCAAATTCAAATAATGAAAAGAATCTTTGCTTTGCTGGTCATACGGATGTTGTTCCAGCTGGGGATGAAAAAGCATGGAGTAGTGATCCATATAGTGCAGAAATAAAAGATGGAATATTAATTGGTCGTGGTGCTGTTGATATGAAGTCTGCTATTGCTGCTTGGGTGGCTGCTATCTCAAAGTATCTTGCAGAAAATGAGTTAAAAAATGGTTCTCTAAGTTTACTTATTACTGGTGATGAAGAAGCTGATTCAGTAAATGGAACTAAAAAAGTTTTGGGGTGGATGAATGACAATAATGAGAAGATGGATGCCTGCGTAGTCGGAGAACCAACTAATCCTGAATCATTAGGGGAAATGATAAAAATTGGCAGGCGTGGCAGCATTACATTTTATCTGGAGGTGCATGGTATGCAGGGGCATGTTGCATATCCTGATATTGCTATTAATCCAATTCCTACAATGGTAAAAATACTTTCGAGCCTGACTGAGCATAAGCTGGATAATGGATCAGATTATTTTCTGCCATCAAATCTAGAAATAACTACAGTTGATGTTGGAAATAGTACAACCAATCTTATACCTTCAAAAGTAAGCGCTACTTTTAACATAAGGTTTAATGACCGTCATACGGCATATGGTCTGGAGAAGTGGGTTATTGGTAGATGTGAAGAGGTTACTGGTCAGTTTAGTTTAAGAAATGATGTTTCTTCTGAATCGTTCATTACAGAGCCAGGGCAGCTAAGTAATATTGTTGGAAATGCTGTATATAATGTTACTGGAAAACAGCCAGAATTAAGTACTACCGGTGGCACTTCAGATGCTAGATTTATTAAAGATTTTTGTCCTGTTGTTGAGTGTGGTCTTATAAATAAGACAGCTCATAAGGTTGATGAAAAAATTTCAGTTGATGATATTAATAGTCTTACTGAAATTTATCTAAATGTAATAGAAAATTATTTCTCAAACTAATTCTATATTTCTTTATTATAAAATATCTATATTTTTAACGTTTTATTAATTTTAAAATGTTATTTATAGGATAGTATTTTTATTTTTATGCCATTTTCTTGAAGTATATATGTCGGAAATTACACATAATAAAAGCAAAGTTCTTTCTTATCAGAAGGATTTAACTCTGGAAGAATTGCTCGAAACTATGCCTGAGAGGCAAAGTGAGCTTATTAATCTTTCTGTAAATGTAGCCATGAGTACTACTGTTGAAAATATGATTCATAAAGGTGATGAGGATTTTCAACTATTAAAAGAACATGGGCTAATACGTGATGGAGTTACGGAAGATAAATTTAATGAAGTTAAGTCTTCTACATCAGATATTAATAGTGGTTTTGATATAAAAGAACGTACGAAAGCATATGCTGATAATGGAATTATTAAAACAGCAGCAGATTTGGCCACTGAAGAGGAACTAAAAACTCATCAGGAAAATAGAGATCAATATGTAGAAAAGATGGATAACTATCAATTGCAACAAACAGAGTTTCAGAAGTCTCTTGCTAAAGCATTGGCTCATGCTCAAGCTGCGTCTGAGAATCTTTCTGCTTATAGGGATGGTGATTCAGAACGAGCTATTCCAGCTCAGGATATAATGCCAAAAGGGCCTCCACAATTCCCAACCGATGAAAATGGTGACCAAATTGAAAAGCCTATTGATCCAAGAGTTAGTAAAAGTAATGAAATATCAGATATATTACTCATTGATAGTGGTTATAAAAGTGAGCAACGCACAAATGAAAAAGTAAAAAATGAGTTGGCTGGTGATATCACTAAGCTTACAGATAGTTCTAGAGTAACAGTTATGGCATCTTCTCCAGCAATGGAGGATCGTTTTGTTAAAAACTTACTTCATGAACTTTCAAAGAAAGATGAAGTTCATCCAGTGTTTGATTCTACAACTGAAGTTAAAGATAGTGGGTATATATCTCGAAAATTGCTTGCACCATTTGATGGAGCGATATCTGAAATAAAATTACTTGAGCCTGAAATACAACAAGCCGAAAGGATTACTCATTTAGCTTATAAGCCAGTTCGTAGAATGATTGGTGAGGATGATCAGTTTCAGGGAGATAATTTAAATGATACTACAAAAGAGCAAATAAAAACTGAATATAATACTGTTGTAAATGAAGTTAAAAATAATCATGGTATTACAACAAGATTATTCAAACAGGGCGATTATGAAGATTTCAAATTTGAAACAAAACCAGATGATAAAGCCTTTGAAGGTGAAGAGTTAAAGGATAGATTTAAAGAGCTTGAGAGGTTGCGTCAGGCTTTGCATACTTCAGCTGCTTTATTTACAAAGCCGGCATTTAAAGAGAAATATTTTGGAAGAATTAAGGCAATTAATAAGGATAGGGGAAGGGATGTATTTCCTAAGGAATTAATTCCGCCAAGAGAAATAATAGAGACATCTGATTTAGGTAAGGTAGAAGAATATATTGAATCTGGTATAGGTTCAAAAGCATTAGGAAGAAAAGTAGAAGAATATATTAAAGAGGGACTTGAATATGGGGGAAGTAAACCTGTAGAAAATAAATCTGTAGAAGATAAAATTAAAGAATATGTTAAGGCGGGAACAAATTATGGGGATGATAAAGCTAAGGGGGGCAGTAATGAGCGTGGATAGTAACGAGCCATATAGATATTATGACTATGAGAATATGCTTTGCAGAGTGCAGGGCGATATATTCGAAGGTAATGCTGAGATGTATGTAAAGGGTAAAGGGTTTCAGAAAGGTAACTTATTTAAGATAACGGAAGGCGGTTTCGGTTTGACCAAAAAGGAATTTGAAAAACGTATGCTGGAAGAAACCAAGCAAGCATCATAACTCACTAAAATATAACAATATTAATAATATTTATTCTGCTTAAAATATTAAGCGTGATAGCTTCTTTCTGCTTTTAGATTAAATTGATATTACGGTAAATGTAAATATGTCCTTAAGTGTATGGGCATAATCATATTTATTTTTCTTTGTACAAAAAATCTTGCCACAAGAGGAATTGACTCAAAAAAACTATGTCTCAAAAACAATGCTTCCCAAAAACAATGCCCCTATTAAATTAATAATAGAGGCATTGAGTATTCGTATATTTATTAGCCAAAAACTTTGACTAAATTTAGTGTCTAGCCAGTAGCAGTATTTTTATTACCGCCAGTACCAGTTGTTTCATGAACTGATACTTCGCTATTGATTTCTAGCGACTTCAATAGTCCAGAAAGTAATTCTGGCTTAGTTGATAAGTCTGAATTTTCCAAGAACTCACGACGTTGTCTGAAGTGATCTTTTAGAGAAGTTATGTATTCAAATAAATTATCAACATTTGCAGGGTTATAAGTATCATAGAATCCAGGGATTAATTTATCTATACTTTGTTTTGTTGGAATTTGTGCACCAGGAAGTAGATCCCACTCTTCCCATTCAATTTGATCCGTAAGGATAGCAGTTTGAAGAGTAAGAGATGTTTGTAGTGATATCTCTTTGCTTTTATCAGCAGATCCACCCCAGAAACCAATTGAGTTGAAACAATATGCATGCGCACCAGTTTCAAAAACTTTTTGGAATGCTTCAACATCTTTCCATAGAGCATAAACTCTGAAAGGGTTAGCATAAGGAACAAAGATAAGCTTGTTAAGTTCTTCTTCACGAACATTTTCAGCGCGGTTACGTCTAGTCATCAGAGCAGCACCCATAGCTACAGCAAGATTGTTATCAGTAAAACGAACAACTGGAGGAAGTGTAGTATCTTTCATTAACCAGCAAATCAATTCCGGGAATTTACATTTGTTAACATATTCACCAAGAATATCTCTGTCTAAAAGAGCACGACCATTAGAGTTTCTAATATCTTGTCCTAAAGGTAGGTTCTTACCTTCAACATTTAGTACAGCATGGTTTTGTACAGAAATCATATATTTCCAATCATCACTATCTAAAGGACGAGAGTCTGTTTTGTCGAATAGAGTTGGTTCCCAAGCTCGACAAACTTTTTCCTCACAATCAATTTGATAAGCATCATCATGAAGTACGGCTTTTTTGAAGCCTTCAGGCATTGTATGGCCATTACTTCTAGAATTTGTATGAGAGCTTTTTCCTGTTCCTGAAAGACCAAAGAATGCAATAGAACGTTTTCCGATATTACGGAATTTCTCTTCTTTACAGTCTGAGAAATCTATTTCTTTAATTCCACTATGGCAAGCAGCTTGACCAAGTTCCATGCCGCTAGTCCATGCTAGTGTAAGAGTACCTTTCTTACGTTCGCCAAAATAATGCATACCAAAGTTCAGTGTAACATTACAGTGATGATCAATAAGGGCTAATTGAGGATGTCCACAATTTTCATAATAGTCATCTTCTATTTTCCAGTGGTTAAATCCTACTACGATTATATCAGGAATATTAAGTTTTTTACTGCTAGCATATTCTTCAGCTCTTTCTTCAAAAGGAGTGAAATTTGCAAGCCAGTTAAATATATTAGTAGCATCGTCTTCTGTGCCTATAATAGTAGCTTTCATCATCATATCTGTATCCATACCAATAATAGCTTCAGCTTTTATTAGTTTATGCTTTTGCATAGTTGATACAGACTCAAGTAGATCGCCCATTACTTTTCTTTGCTCGTTAGCAGGTAAGTGTGGATAGAAACGACGAGCTGCCGCTGTACGTCCAACAATTTTACCATTACAGTGATTTAATACTTTAGCACCTTTTGGCAGGCCAAGTCTTTTTGCTGCAGGAGGATACATTTCTAAATCAGTTTCTTGAGTGTCCCATTGATTTTTTGCTAATTCATATGCTTCGGCAGCGTTAACTAAACGAACTTTAGGATCGTTTAATAAAGTCTCCGCGACCGCTCTGATTGGTGGCATTTCTGTTATGTCATCTTTGTAAAATTCATAGCTTGATAAAGTAGCCATATAGTATCTCCTAGTATAATTGTAGGTTATAAGGTGTATGTTTTATTTATTTTGACCACATTATCTATGCTTAAATAGTGTAAAAGTCAATATTGATTTAGTATATAAAATATTGTAGTTCTATATTATAAATTAGTAATTCTACATATAGTAGAAAATTGAAGTTAAAGATAAGGGGAATTGATTATGATAAGTAGAAAAATTCTAAGTATAATATTACTATTTATTTCTATATCTGCGTTTAATAGCCCTCCATTATATCAGAAATATGCTAGAGAATATTTACTTGAAGAAAGAGTAGATGAAGATGTGATTGGTAAACTTACGGGAAAAAAACCTCTTTCAAAATCAGAGTTACAAGAATTATCAGGGTTTGATAATATATCGGTATTACATTTATTGGCATCTAACCCATCCATAACTGAAGAAATGTTTAATAAGTTCAGCAAAATGGGTGTTGATGATATCAAAACAGGTCTGGCATCAAATAGTAAATTATCAATAGAACGTATTCTATCTTTTCGAAACAAAGGAAAATATTCTACAGTAAATGGATATGTCGCATCGAACTCTAATGTTCCTTCTGAAATATTATCAGAGATGTATAAAAATAAAGAAGCTCTGAATGTTAATTTTGCAATTAACCCTAATTGTCCAGAAAGTGTAATGGCTTCTATTTATAAAAACGGTAATGATATTGATAAAGCTTGGCTTGCGACAAACCCTAATCTTCCAGCAGATTTATTTAATAAGCTTAAAAATAGTAAATCTAAAATTATTGCAAATTATGCAAAAATAAATCCGCAATATAAATAGGAAAATAATTTTCTTATTTATTAAAAACTCCATACATCATAATCGCGAATCCAGCTATTAAAACTGAATATGAAAAAATATTTTCTAAGATTTTGTTATTCTTATATTTTGTAAAAGAGAAGATGAAATCTGAAATTAAGAATATAGCAATTGCTATCAAAAATATTGATGCATTAATAACATAATTTCCATCTATAAGAATTTTTTGATCAATTGGGTGTTTGGGATTAATTATATATAATTTTCCTGCAATCAAGCCATAAATAGCATATAGTATAAGAAGAGTTGCAGGAATTAATGTCAACAAATTTGACTTAGTTTTACCTTTGAGGGTAGTCGTTGCCTCGATATGTTTTTTTATTTTTTTCTGCACCGCCATGGTTTTATGACCAATCATATTGTGAATATAATTACATATAAAATCAAATTGCTTAGAATTATCTAGGCGATCCTTAAATATAGCTGTTCTTTTCTTTTTATTATTATCAGTATGAATAAGGACAAATGCAGTTGCTCCATGAGAGCTATTTAGCTCATAGTCAACTATATTACTGAAAATAATTTCTTTTGGTTCCGAGTTGTTTTTTGTAGGTAAGGTAATTGAGTTACTTGTTAGGACAATATGTCTTGGTACATTATTGCTTTTAATAAAATTAAATAATACTTTAAAATAAATTATAAGACTTACTATAAATAAAATCCAATGTAGAGCACTTGGTTGTGCTGTTTTGATGGCAGTGCTCAATAATAACATTGATGGTATTGTTAAAAATGTAAACATTACAACGATAGAGAATAAATTTCTTGGTGGTTTTAGTAGGAATTCTTGTTGCATAAGTTTCTCAATATATATTTTATAACTCTTGTAGTTAATAAAATATAAAAGTATTTTTGTAAATTATTTAATTTTTTGTTCTATCTTTCAAAGCTTCATTTACAAATATTAAGTTTCTGCTATAAGGTGTATCTGAATTAAATTATAGGGTTTTATGAAAGATTTATCACATATACGAAATTTTTCTATTGTAGCGCATATTGATCATGGTAAATCTACTCTTGCAGATAGATTAATTGAGATGTGTGGTGGATTGCAACAAAGGGAAATGAGTGAGCAGATCCTTGATAATATGGATATTGAGCGTGAGAGGGGTATAACAATAAAAGCTCAGACTGTTCATCTTACATATAAAGCAAATGATGGCGAAACGTATGAATTTAATTTGGTTGATACACCGGGTCATGTGGATTTCTCATATGAGGTTAGTAGATCCCTTTCGGCATGTGAAGGTTCTTTGTTGGTTGTGGATGCAACCCAAGGAGTAGAGGCGCAAACTTTAGCAAATGTATATCAAGCTATAGAAAATGATCATGAGCTTGTGGTGGTTCTTAACAAGATAGATCTTCCATCTGCCGAGCCAGATAGAATAAAAGAGCAAATAGAAGAAGTTATTGGAATTGATGCAACAGATGCAATTGAGGTGTCGGCTAAGACTGGTTTGGGTATGGACAGTTTGCTTGAAGCTATTGTTGCTAATCTGCCTTCTCCACATGAAGGAAATGATGAGGAATCTCTAAAATCTCTTCTTATCGATAGTTGGTACGACCCTTATCTTGGCGTAATCATATTGGTTCGTGTAAAAGATGGTGTCATCAAAAAAGGTATGAAAATACGTATGATGCAAACTGGTTCAGTATATACAGTTGATAATGTTGGTATGTATAGTCCTAAACAAACAATGGTTAGTCAACTTAGTGCTGGTGATATTGGTTTTATTACTGCAAGTATCAAACAAGTTAGTGATTGTAAAGTTGGAGATACAATTACTGATGATAAAAGTCCGTGTGCTGATATTCTTCCAGGGTTTAAGCCTAATCTGCCAGTAGTATTTTGTGGATTATTTCCTGTTGATGGTGACGATTTTGATGTGCTTCGTGATGCAATGGAAAAGCTCCATCTTAATGATGCTAGTTTTGAATTCGAGCAAGAAACATCAACTGCTCTAGGTCTTGGTTTTAGATGCGGATTCTTAGGTCTTCTTCATCTTGAAATTATTCAGGAGAGATTGGATAGGGAGTTTGGTCTTGATCTTATAACTACAGCTCCAAGCGTTGTTTACCGAATACATATGAATAAAACAAAAAATGCAGAAGCCCATGTTATAGAGCTGCATAATCCAGCAGATATGCCTGATGTTCAAGCAATAGATTTTATGGAAGAGCCTTGGATTACTGCAACTATCCTTGTCCCTGATGAATATCTGGGGAATGTACTGGATTTATGTATCAAAAAGCGTGGAGTGCAACAAGATCTTACTTATGTGGGCGGAAGGGCGATGTTGATATTTAAACTTCCTCTTAACGAAGTAGTCTTTGATTTTTATGATCGTCTTAAGTCTATTACTAGCGGATATGCCAGTTTTGATTGGGAGATATCTGGTTATGAAGAAAGCGACTTGGTAAAAGTTTCTATTCTTGTTAATGCTGAGCCAGTTGATGCACTTGCGATGATAGTCCATAGGTCTCAGGCGGCGGCTAGGGGAAGGCATCTATGTACAAGATTAAAAGATCTTATCCCTAGACAATTATTCAAAATTGCTTTGCAGGCAGCAATAGGTGGAAAGATAATCGCAAGAGAGTCTCTTAGTGCTATGCGTAAAGATGTTACTGCTAAATGTTATGGTGGTGATATTAGCCGTAAGAAGAAACTTCTGGAAAAGCAGAAAAAAGGTAAAAAGAAAATGCGTAGTTTTGGTAATGTTGAAATTCCACAAACGGCATTTATAGCTGCTCTTAAAATGGGTGATGATTAGATAGGGCTTTATGCATAGGATAATTAATCTACATAATGCTCAGAAAGTAACAGATAGAATAATAACGCATAAAAAATCTAGTCTAATAGAACTCTCTGACGAAGAGAAACTAAAATATAGAGGGGCTGGCGATTCTGTAGCTAGATTTGTAGATGGGAAACTAGTTAAAATTCTCTATCCTCTAAAAGAAATAGATCTAAGTCACAATGGCAATATTGATTATAGCAAAGTAATGGATATCTCCTTGAAATGGGTAGGGGAATCTGATGGTGTATTCTTTATGGTTACATGCAAAGGGTGTAATCTGTATAATCCTGTTCAGATAGTTTTAGACAATGATGAAAATATTAATAAATTTATCAATTTCATAAAGAGTATAGTAGTAAGATATAATCATTCTGTAGATGAGGCAAGAGAAGTTAGGAGGCGCAAGAGTGAATATGGTGGTGATTGTGGAGATTAATCTCTTAAAGTTTATTAAGGGTTATTACAATTATTAGAAGTACTTATAACTTTATATTTCTAGTATGGGGTAATTGTATATTTTAGTAAATTATATTAAAAGTTATTTTTTAGTATTTATAGAGCAGTAGAATTATCTTTTACATTATGTACTCTAATGTAGTCAATTTTCTTATGGTAAAGTTGTCGTGTTATTTTAATGGTTTCCGCATCTCTATCTCGTGCATCTTTATTCGTAACTAATCTCAGGAATGATTTTCTTGAATGCCCTATCATTATTGCGACATTAAGTGATTTAAAACTCTCAGCTTCATTGACTATCGTCATGGATTGTTCAGCTGTTTTGCCAAAACCTACACCGGGGTCAAAAATAATTTTTTCTCTATCGATTCCTTTCTCAAGTAATTTATCAATTTTTTTTCTGCCCCAGAGATTAATTTCATTCATGAAGTCTATGCTATTATTCATGACGACATCCTTCTTTGCAGGGATACCCAAATTATGCATTATTGTGATTTTAGCATCATAAGATTTAACCAGACTTATAATCTCTGTATTTGATATTCCAGAAACGTCATTTATCCATTTAACTCCTAATTTTAGAGCTTTTTCAACGGTTTCAATATTCTTCGTATCTATGCTTGTTTTTGATATCAGGTGATTTTTTACTAATTTATTCAGAATATTCTCTAGGCGATTCCATTCTTCTTTTGCAGTTATAGTTTTTGCATCTGGTCTTGTTGATTCTGCTCCAATATCTACTGCAAATGCGCCATCTTTAAGTAGTTGTTGGCATCTTTCTATTGCTATATCTTCGTTGTTATATTCTCCGCCATCAGAGAATGAATCTGGTGTAATATTCAGTATTCCTATTATCTCAGTCATTTTTCTATTCCTTCGACTTGCCAGATTCTAAGATTTTCTATCTTTAATCTGTCACTAAGTAATTCATTAACGCTGGTGTTATATGACGGCATTATGTAGTCAGTAATTAGATCATTTAGTGGATGAAGTACGAATAATCTATTTGCTATTTCTTTATGGGGAATCGTTAAATCTTCGGTATTAATTATTTCATCATTATATAATATAATATCTATATCAATTACTCGTGGCGACCAAATTTCAGCATTTTGATCTCGTTTCATTTTAAGTTCTATATTTTTTACGGATTGTAATAACTCAAGTGGATTTAGGTTTGTTGTTATGCATATTGCATTGTTATAGAAACTTTTATTCCATTCTTCTGGAGAATTATCTTTCAGGAGTGCTTCAGATTCATATAATTTTGATATAGAAATTACTTCTGCAAATGAAGAAATCTTCTCTATTGCTTCATCTATATTTCTTTTTCTATTTCCAATATTTGAACCAAGAGCTAGAATTATCGGCACTTTATTCTAATCTCTAGTTTCTTGCGGCATTATTTTTTTAATTTCTTGTTCAACAAGCTGCTTAACAATTACATTAAGATTGCTATCAAGCCATTCTGAAAGCATTGGTTTCAATGCCTCAATAACTAGATCTTCAACAGTGCTACCGCCTCTGAAGTCAGGTGATTTTATATCCGGTTTAGGTATGTTGTTCATTAAGTCTTTTATAGAATCGGCTGCGTTATTAGCTACTTCATTTGAAACTAAATGTTCAGTATTTGTCTTGTCTACTTCCGTAACTGGTGGAGCTGGAGGCGTTGGATCTGGTTCCGCTGCTGCTGGTTCAGGAGCCGGAGTTTCTTCAACTACTGCCTCGGCTGGTTCTGCATTTTCTTCAAGCGCATCATCAATTTCGTTTAATACGTCATTCGCTTCAGTTTCTGTTTCTTCTGTCATAGGATCAACTTCATTTTGCTCATTAGTTTCGGTTTTTTGTTCGTTTACATCTTTTTCGATTACTTCTTCCTGTGCTTCTACCACTTCCTCTTCTTTTTCTAGTTCTTCTTGTTCTACAATATCAGTAAGCTCTAGAATATCCTCAATGTCATCCCCGTCGCCATCACCTTTATTGTCACCATCACCTTTATCACTCTTGCCTTCGTCGCTTGCAGGGGCTGCTGCTATAGGTTCTGGATCATTTGTAGCTTTTTCTTTGGCTTGCGGTTTCTCGTCTTGTTCCTCGGCCTTAGTTTCTTCTTTTTCTTCTTCTAGGGTATCAGAACTAGAGATAATATCTCTTATTGAGTGCAAGATATCCTCCATTGAATCATCGGATTCAACGTCTTCTTTAGGAGCTTCGGGGATTTCTTCGTTCTCAGCGTTCATGTATTAATAATAAAGAAATGAGTTAAATTAAAAACCAAACATTTTATATTTTACTTTGTCGTAATATACTTTTGGATTATATATTTCTGTATCTAGACTCAGATCCTGAGCTGTAAGTTTACCAAGTGATGCTTGCACGTTATACACTGATATAATCATATTACGTTCAGAGGTTACTAAGCTTATTTCAGCAGAGAATAGCTCTTGTTCCTGATCTAATACGTCTAGAGTTGTTCTTGAGCCAATTTCTCTTTCTTGCTTAACTCCTTCAAGTGCAAGTTTTGCAGCATCTGCAGCAGATTGGTTTGCTTTTAGACTAGCTTTTGTTGTTTCTACATCTTTCCAAGCGACCATAGAGTTTTTAACAGTTGTGTTATATTGTTGCTTTAGATTGTATTTTGATCTTTCTGCAAGTCTTTTGTTTTCTCTAATTCTGCTATATTCTGCACCAGATTGGAATAGAGGTACAGTTACATTCAGAGTAACAGAAGAGGTTTCTAAATCTCCTCCACCAGAACGAGATCTCAAATTATTATCATCCTGATAAGCACCGTTTAGATTAACTGAAGGAAGTAGTGATGATTTTGAAATTTTAACATTATCTTGAGCAACCAAGTTATCATATTCTATAGCTTTTAAACTTGGATTTAGCTTTATGCTTTCCTCAAGTAATATATTGTAACTCTCTGGAATTTCAGGGAAAATAACAGGGTATGCCATTTCTGGATCTGAGTTTATTTCAAAGATTTCTTTGAAGTTAGCATCAGCTTCAATCAATGATCCTTCTGCAGATATTCTGTCTGCAACTGAATTGGCAAGACGAGATTTTGCTTGAGCTACATCTGTTCTAGTTGTCTCACCAAGTTTAAACCTTTCTTTGGTAGCTCTTAATTGTTCTTTTAAAGCGCCCTCATTTTTTTTACTTAGTTCCGTGATTTCTCTAAGTCTTACTACATCAATATAAGCTAATATAGCATTTGTAATAACACGTTGTTCTGTTTGATGAAGTCTTGCTCTTGATGCAAGAATTGAGTTTTGAGCCTGACGAACTGAAAAGTAGCTACTTCCTCCACTAAAAAGATTCTGTGAGTAATTTAGTCCAGTTGAATATGGTGTACTATCTGTTGATGTCGTGCCATCGTCATCTCTGAATTTACTACGGCTATAATTTGCGGTAAGTGTTGGAAGCCATCCAGCATATGCTCTTGGTAGAGCCTCATCTGCTGCTTTTGATGCTGCTCTCGATGCTTTAAGCTCAGGGTTATTTTTGTATGCAAAAACCAGAGCTTCCTTTAAGCTTAATGCGTTTGCACTAAGTGAAAGAGAGCTAATCGCTATTATAGAAGCTCCACATATATATTTTTTCAAACCATGATTATAATTCTTTACATTCATATTATTTTTCCATAAATATTTTAATATAGGCATTTATCGATTTAAAACATGCCGTAATGCTTAAAAAATTTCTTTATAAAATCTTAAATTATTAACTGTAAGATTTATATATTCTATAGGTATGTAGAAAGCATAAAGCAATCCCATTCTATCAAATTCAAAGCAAGAGGACTATAGTATACAATAAACAGAAATGCTAGTTCTTATAATAAATAATCAAATGTTGTAAAGCAGAAACACTATGTGTTTATTTCCATCTGTATTGGTACGAACTATATTTTTGAGAATCTACCAAAAATATTATAATTTATAGACTATTTTACCGCCAACTATAGTCATTATTGCACGACCTTTTGTTTTTTCTCCGCTAAGGGGGGTGTTTTTGGATTTACTAACAAAATCACTATGTTCAATTGTCCATTCTTCGTCTAGGTCAATAAGTGTAAGATCTGCCTTTGCTCCTTTCTTTAAACTTCCAGCGGGCTCTCTGATTATATCGGCAGCTTTATAGGTCATGGTTGCTAAAACATCATTTAAGGATAATATATTTTTATGATAAAGATTAAGGGATAATGGTAACATGGTTTCTAGCCCAACTATTCCAAAGGCTGCTTTTGATATTGGTATGTTTTTTACTTCATCTTCATGGGGTGCGTGATCAGTTGCTATAGCATCAATAGTACCATCTTTCAGACCTTCTAAAATTGCATCAATATCTTTGTTTGTTCTTAGTGGAGGGTTCATTTTTGCAAAACTATCATGCTCCAGTACTGCATCTTCAGTTAGTGAAAAGTGATGTGGAGCAACCTCGCACGTTACATTTAACCCTTTCTTCTTCGCTCTTCTTACAGATTCAATAGCTTGATAAGTTGATATATGTAGAACATGGTAATGGCCACCTGTCAGCTCTAGTAGTAATAAATCTCGATCTACTATAATTGCTTCCGAAGCATTTGGTATGCCTTTTAGCCCAAGCTGTGCAGAAATTTTTCCTTCATTTATACAACCGCCATTTGATAGATTTAGATCTTCAGCATGTTGGCAAATAGGTAAATCAAGCATGCTGGCATATTCCATTGCATGTCTCATAACTAGGCTATTCATAACTGGTAGGCCATCATCTGTAAAACCAGATACTCCAGCTTCTTTTAATAAAGCCATTTCCGATAAATCCTTACCTTTCTGACCTTTTGTAATAGCTCCATAAGCTCTAATATTTACATATGCTTCATCATGAGCTTGCTTGTTTATAAAATCCATTATGGTTGGGTCATCAATAACTGGTATAGTATTAGGCATGCAGACAACTGTTGTTACGCCACCAGCCGCCGCCGATTTGCTTCCCGTCTGAATTGTTTCTTTATATTCAAGACCTGGTTCTCTAAAATGAACTTGAATATCAAGAAGTCCAGGGCATAAAATATTTCCTTTGCAATCAACAACTTCAATTCCTTCTGGAACACCATCATTAAATAGATTTTCTCCAAAATCGGTTATTTTATCGCCTTCTGTTAATAAAGAGCCAAGGACATCTAATTTTGTCTCTGGGTCAATTAGGCGAGCATTTATATATGCTGTCTTTTTGTTGTTTTGAAGGTCTTGAGGCTTAAACCATGTTTGTGTATTGCTTTGTTGTTTAGGCATTGTTTTTCCAAATATAAGTATATACTCTGTTTTTAATAGTCTATTTTGTTTTATCTATCATTTCCAAAACGGCTTGGCGTATAGCAACTCCATTCTCAACTTGATTTAGAATAACATTCTTTGACATATCATCAGCAAGTTCACCGCTTATTTCCAGACCTCTATTAATTGGTCCAGGGTGCATAATAATTGCAGATTCTTTTGCCGAGGATAATTTATTGTGATCAAGCCCGTATAGTTGGAAATATTCTCTGTGTGATGTTAGGTAACAGCCTGACATTCTTTCCATCTGAATTCGTAACATCATTATTACATCGACATCATCCAGTCCTTGCTCCATATTGTTGTAACATTTTGCTCCCAAATATTCTTCATCTCTAGGAAGCATTGTAGGCGGGGCGATAAGTCTTACCTCTGAGCCCATTTTCGTAAGGAGATTTATATTTGATCGAGCCACTCTGCTATGAAGTATATCTCCACAGATAGCTATTTTTAGACCAGATAAGGTATTTTTATTATTCTGTATAGTTAGTGCATCAAGCAATGCCTGAGTAGGGTGTTGATGACTTCCATCTCCAGCATTTATAACTGGGCAATTTACATATTTAGAAAATAATTTTGCTGCACCACTGTCGGGATGTCTAATTGTAATAAAATCAGGTGACATGGCATTAAGCGTTAGTGCTGTATCAAGTAATGACTCACCTTTTGATGCGGAGGAAACTGCGGCTTGTATATTTATTACATCTGCCCCCATTCTCTTGCCAGCTATTTCAAAAGAGCTTCTTGTTCTGGTGGAGTTTTCAAAAAATAAATTTATTAAAGTCTTTCCTTTTAGGATAGGGTGCTTTTTGTCGGACTCTTTATTTATTTCAAGATATTTTTTAGATAGTTCAATGATAGATGAAATGTCATTATCTGATAAACTGTTAATATCCAGTAAATGCATTTGATTAAGAATATGTAAAGAATTTGACATATTTTTTACTTTCATTGCCTCCATTAATCTAACGTTTTAACCGCCTCTAATACAGTTTCGGCATGGTTCTTTACTTTTGCTTTTCTCCAGATTTTCTGAATCATTCCCTCTTTGTCAATTAGGAAAGTATCTCTGGAAATTCCCATGTAAGTTTTTCCGTACATCGATTTCTCTACCCAAGTATCGTAAGCTTCACAAACAGTTCCTTCAACATCAGAAGCTAATATAACTGATAAATTATGTTTCTCTCTAAATTTTTGATGTTTTTCTATAGTGTCTTTAGAAACTCCTATCACAATTGTGTTATTTACTTCAAAGCTTTTTAATAAGCCTGTGAAGTCAATAGCTTCAGTAGTGCAGCCAGATGTGTCGTCTTTAGGGTAGAAATATAATACTACATTTTTACCTTTTAGCTCGGAAAGGACTACTGTTCCTTTAGTATCGGTGTTTAAGGCAAAATCTGGTGCAAAAATTCCTTCTGCTAAATAAGAAATTTTACTAATTGTTTCTCCCATAATTCTTTCCTATGTGGTTTTATATAAAATCTACAAATAATTTTTGCACTGTTTTTTGCGTAGTTACAAGTTTTTTCTTAAGAGTTTTGAAATCTTTTACTTCAAGATTGTCTACAAGTGTTTTCTTATATCCAATGGTCATGGTTTCTTCATCTGGATAACTTGTGCCAACTAGTCGAATAATTGACAAAAATGATGAGAAGAAAATATATGCTTCTTCAAGCTGATTTATTTGATCTTTATGATCAATAAGAACTTGTTGGAGATCATGTAGTGCATCTAGAGTGCTTCCAGTTCGGAGATGGTCATTATTGTCATGATAATTCTTTAATATTAGATATTGTGTTATGTAATCAACATCTATCATTCCTCCTGCAACATTTTTTACATCAAAGGGGTTGAGGGTATTTTTAGCTTTCTTGGTTTTTATATGCATATCCAAGATGTCTTTCTTTAATTCGTTATCATTCCATTTTTTATCTAATATATTATCGATAGTATTTGTTATTTTGTTAGAAAATTCTTCTGATCCATAAACAATACGAGTTTTTGTTAGCGCCATATACTCCCAAGTCCATGCAACTTCATTGTAATATTTGTTAAATGAAAATAATTTGGAAGCTATAGGGCCATCATTCCCTGATGGTCTTAGTCTTAAATCTATATCGTATAAAGTACCTCTAGAAGTCATTGAGGATACTGAGTTTGTAAATCTTCTGCTTAATCTAGCGAAATAGCTATTCGCATCGATTTGCTTTTTACCATCGGAAACGGTTTCTTCATTTGTATCATAAAGAAATACTAAATCCAGATCAGAATTAAAAGTTAGTTCTTGTCCTCCTAATTTCCCAAATGCAAGAATGGCAAAATTACTGCCCTTAATTGTTCCGTATTTTTTTGTAAAATCGCTAAGGACATGTTCTATAGTTGATGATATTACAACATCAGCAATTCTTGATAATGCTTTTGAGGCTGTTTTATCTGTAATTTTTCTTTGTATATATTGTATGGCAATACGGAATCTTCTGTCGTTTGTCCAATTGATAGTGTCATCTAAAACATCTTCAAATAATTCTGCACTACTTAATTTCTTATCTAGTGATTTTCTTAATTCATCTCTATTAGGGATCATGTTATAAAATTTTGGTGTAATTACATAGTCCAATAAAATTGGAGAGCGATTAAGATGGTGAGCTAAGTATGGGTAGCCACCCTCAATTTCTGCAATCACCCCTAATAATAAAGGGTTTGAATAAAATAATGAAAATATCTGAATACCAGATGGTATTTTATCAAGGAATTTATCAAAGTTCGATATTGCAACATCTGGATATGTACTATTAGCAAAAGAATTTAGTAATGCAGGCATTAATTCTGTTAGTACTTCACGTGCTTGTTTTGTTCTGGTAGATCTCCTGCGTCCGTGATGCCAACCTCTTATTACTTCAGAGATTTCAGCACATTTGGTAAAACCCATTCTTTTTAATGTTTCAAGTGTTTCAGGATCATCATCTGTTCCTGTAAATACAAGGTTACCAAAAGCATGAGGTGAGTCACTTGCTAAGGATGGAGATGACTCAAATGACTCAGAGTAGTGTAATCTTACTTTATATGTTTTTTCTTGAAGAAGGTTTTTTAGAGTATTGCTATCCTTAAACCCCATGAAAAATGCTATTTTTTTGAAATCAGCCTCATTGTTTGGAATAGAATGAGTTTGTTGGTCATTGATCATTTGCAATCTATGTTCAACTTTCCTAAGGAAGAAATATGCATCGGTTAAATCATCACATGTTTCATTTGAGATATATTCTAGATCTGCAAGTTTTCGAAGGGCAAGACAGGTATCGTTTATTTGTAGTTCGGGTATTCTTCCTCCCCAAACCAGTTGTTGAGTTTGTACAAAAAACTCGATCTCTCTTATGCCACCTCTACCAAGCTTTGTGTTATATGAATAAAAATGCTCTGGAGTACTGCCTATTTTATGGTCAATTTGCCTTTTTATAGAATGAATATCACGAATACTTGCAAAATCGAGAAATTTTCTCCACACATAGTGGGTTATAAATTGTTGGAAGCGGTCTATTGTTGCTTGATCCCCAAAAACTGGTCGTTGTCTTGTCATTGCAGCTCTTTCCCAGTTCTGACCAAATGTTTCGTAATATAATTCTGCTGAAGTGAGGGATACTGCTGTGGGGTTTGATATTGGGTCAGGGCGTAGTCTCAGGTCTGTTCTGAAAACATAGCCATTTTTTGTGCGCTCAGATAATATATTTGCAAGCTCATTAGTTAGACCAATAAAAAAATGTTTTAGAGTTTTTTTGCCAAGATAGTTTGTGTTGTCGCCATCATAAAAGACAATTAAATCAATATCACTGGAATAGTTTAATTCCATTCCACCGAGTTTTCCCATTGCGATAATTAGTAGTCCAGAATTTTTTTCTGGTTTATCAAGATCATCAATTTGGAACTGATTATTAATACTTGCTTTTATAAGGAGAAAACGAGCTGTTATTTTTATGCATTCATCAGCAAAAATACTTAAAAAGTTAGTTATTTGTTCTAGTTTCCAATATTTAGTATGATCAGCCATTGCTATTAGAAGTGCAATTCTATTTTTATTAACTCTCAGGAGTTCCATTATATCATTCTTTGAAGATTTGTTTTTTGGGTCTGTCTGTATGGTTTTAATGATATTATTGAATGTGGTTTCGTATCCTGCTTTTGATATCTCATATATTAGTTGTGTTTCTTTAATGATAACATCAGAAAGATAAGGGCTATACTTGAATATATGAATTAAAATATTTCTATCTTTTTTTATAATAGACTGTAATTCTTTAATTTTATGATTTTCTAGATCTTGAATGGCTTTGTTAAACTTTTCTAAGTGAAGTTCTACAAGTTTAGAGCTTTCTGTATTTTCTTTGTTATTTTCAAAGTAATCTTTAGGAAGTTCAAATATCATTATGGTATATCTTGCTATATTTGGTTATGGAATATAGATAATATAATAAAGTGTAAAAGACTATGAGTTATTTATATTTTTATCATAAATATGTTTATGGAGTTTGTGTGTGACATACGGCCTTGTTAGGAAAAGAACAGCGTTTTTTGTAGGGGTCTTTCTTGTTCTGACAATATTATTAACTGCATTCACATTCTGGCTAGCTACTGGTCCAAGATCTATAACATATGTTTCCAATAAAATTGAAGCGTTGCTTGATTCTATTTCTTCAGAGTACGACTTCCAAGTTGGTGATACTTTTTTAAGGCTTAGAACTAGTGGTGGAGGTTTGGTCTTTGAAGTTAATGATTTAAAGGTAAAAGAAAAAATAAATAATGAGATTATAGCTTCTATTCCTGAAATTGAAGTTAAATTGGATATGAATTCGTTATTATATGGTGATTTAATAATAAGGGATATCGTAGTTAAAAAAAGTAACTTAAATTTTTCAATATATAATAATTTACTACTCTCATCTGGTGAAAATGATAAGCCAAAAAAGTATAATAAATTTTTGGCAGAACTAATTTTCTATTTTAATAATGTAAATGAGATTCCAATTAAGAAAATTAATATTTTAGGTACAAAGATAAATTATCATATAAGAGACAAAGTCCGAAAAATAGACTTACCATATATTTCATTTAAGGTATCCAAAAATGGATCAGTTCTTAGCTTTAAGTCAGAAAGTAAAATTGTATATAATAATGAAGATATTATATTCAATATTAATGGTGGATTTGAAGAGTCATCGGGCATCTATGTGCAGTCGTCCTTTTACAATCTTGAAACTGAGCATGTGGTAGATTTTATTCCTGAATTATCTTGGCTAGAGCAGGTTAAGCAAGATATGGATGGTGAAGTAAGGGTTAATATTAATAAAAATGGTAATTGTAATGATATTCTATTTAGCTTGAAAACCCTAAAAAATCAAAAAGAAGATATCTTTGTTAATGGTAAGGTTAATTTTGGTTTTGACTCTATAGAAAAAATATCAAAATTCTCAGATATTTTTATCAGTATAGATGTAGTAAATTTTGAGGTTAATAAGTTATATAAATATTGGGGGGAGCAATTTGTACCAAAAACAAGGAATTGGGTGGTTGATAATATAAGAGGTGGTATTGTACCTCGTGCTTCGTTGAAATTGACTGTCACAGAGGAAGATATATTGAGAGGGAGAATCGAAGGCAACTCTTTATATGCTGATGTTAATATAAAAAATACTTCTCTGGAAATACCGCAGAGTAAGTTTAAGATTGACGATATTGATGGAAAAATTATTTTCACATCTGAAAAGATGGACTTTAAACTCGATAAAGGGCGTTTCTTATCTTCAGATCTCAAGAAGGGTGGTGTTGTTATTTCGGATATAAATGATTCTAACAAAGTTGCAATAAAAATTAACGGACAACTATATGGTGATGTAAGCAATCTAATAAAAATATCAGAATTTTACAGTAATCAAGACATCTCTGTTCAAAAGAAAAGCAGTATTACTTCAGGTAATGCTATAACAAATTTTTCGATAGATTTCCCATTGGGTAGTAAATTCTCACCGGATCAAATTGTTGTTGAAGGTAGCTCTACAATAAGCGATTTTAAATTTAACGATAAAAAAAGGAAGTTAGAAATAGATGATGGTGATTTTATAGCTGTTTTCCATAACAATGAATTAAATGTACATGGATATGGTAATCTAAATGAAATATATAGTCATATGGATTTTAATGGAACTAGTCTCGCAAATAGTTTTAGTATCAATTTTGATGCCACAAAAGAAGAGATTGATAATAGCGAATTTTCTTTCCTGCCTATTACTGGAGGAAAGGTAAATGTTTTATTAAAAGGAGAAATAAAAGGAGAGTTGGAAAGTCTTGATGGTAAGGTGGATTTAAGTAAAGCTATAATAGAAATGCCTTATCTAAATTACAAAAATAGTGAGAATCAGGAGTCAATTCTAGAGTTTAAATTTAATAAGAAAAGTAAAGTTAATAATCTCAAACTTAACTATATTTCAGATGATATGAATTTTAGTGGCAATGCTAGAATTAATGTTAATAATTTTGAGATGGAATCGATGAACTTGCCAGTTGTTAAAATTGGTAAGGATACTGATATGAACCTTAATATTGTTAAGGATAAAGCCAATGTTTATGACATAAAAATTGGAGGTAAATCTATTGATTTGTCTAACTTATTTGAGATTAATTCTAGTGATGTTGCTAATTATGGTGGTAGCAATAGCGAAAAATCTAACATAGCAGATTTCAATTTGGTGGCTTCCTTAGATCGCGTAGTCGGTAGGCATGATATTGATTTTAGTGATGCAAAAATCCAGTTGTCATGTGCAAAAGATTATTGTGGAAAAATAAGATTCCGTAGTTCGCTTCTTAGCGATAATAGTAATGTTGTTCTTGATTATATGCCTGTTTCTGCTGAAGAAAATATAGGTATAGATGGTACGGTAAGGGTGTTAAGCTTGAAGTCTAACAATGCTGGTTTATTTTTAGATGCTACAGGAATAAATGAGAGAGTAATTGATGGTAAAATTACTATGAGTTCTGTAACAACTGGTGATAATTATGATTTCAGGGATGGTAAGATTATAATGAAGGAGTTTAAGGTTGTTAAGGCTGTTTTGCTAGGTAAGTTGCTCAATATAATCTCCATTGATATTCTGGATTTGTTGCAAGGTGCGGGTGTTAATTTTAAGAAAATGTCAGGAAGATTCTCCTATGTTGATAAGGTTCTTACAATTTCGGGTTTAAGAGCTAAAGGTACGTCACTTGGTATATCGGCTGATGGTAGTGTTGATATGAGGAATAACAAATATGATCTTGATGGGGCAATTGTGCCTGCTTACTTCATAAATAGCTTGCCTGGGCGTATACCATTGCTTGGTTCTATTATCGTCGGAAAGGAGGGTGAGGGCGTTATTGCGAGTAGATATATTGTCCGTGGAGATTATAATGACCCTACGATTATAGTTAATCCGCTTTCTATGTTAACTCCTGGTTTCTTAAGGAATATATGGGGTGGGAAAAGCGAGAAAGAAATGGATAAAAAAATGCAAGAATAATGCTTGAATATTAAATGTTAACTATATAATATCTGTATATTAAACGTAATTTTTAAAAAAGAAAGGTATCTTATTATGACAAATTTTGGTGGTGTATCAGGCGATCAATTAAAACAATATATTGAAAGAATTGAAAGTCTTGAAGCGGAGAAGCAGGATATCTCTGACAACATACGTGATTCATTTGCTGAAGCTAAAGGAAATGGATTTGATGTAAAAATTATGCGCCAAATTATCAAATTAAGAAAGATGGAAGCTGCAGAAAGAGATGAGCAAGATGCTGTTCTTGATCTATACAAGCATGCTTTAGGAATGTTACCAGATTTTGAACCAAGAAATTCAGTTGAAGAATCTGTTGCCGACGATAATGAAGAATCAAGTATTGCTGCATAATTCAGTAATATATTCTAAATTAATACATAAATAATATATCTTTACAAATCATGAACCTGTGAACTAAGTATGCTGTGCTTTTTTCTTAAGGAGGATTTGTGATGTCATCATTTTTGTGGTGTAAGGCTGGGGGATCTGTGCTTTCTATGATTTTAATTTATTCATAATTAGATTCTCTATATAATTAAGAATATGTAATTCCTTTCTTACTGTATTTATCGGTGCTATATTAACTTGAGGGGGTGATATATATGAATGATGATGAGAATATGAAGTGGGATGAAAAGTCTAATTCTAGGTCTGGTTACTTAAATTCCTAAGCGTAGCTTGCAATGTCCTCTTCGTAGTCATGTACAAGACCTTCACAGCATTCTTTTATGGTTTCTGATAGATTGTATTTTTCAAGATTATCTATATCAGTTGTGAATTCTTTAAGGAATGTAATGTCTTTTTCGGTAAGTTCGCTGAATGAGCCATGTTCTGCTAGTGATGTAATTATATTGTAAAAATTAGTTACAAAATTAAAATCTCCTGTTTCTTCCTTGTACTGAGAGGAGTCACCCATTGTAAAGCTTTCATCCTGATCGCCGGCTATTTGTCTGGCTTCCATATAGCATACACTTTTTATTCCAAATGCAGATGCTTTAATTATAAAGTTATCTTTGTGTTTGTCTTTTAAGACACCTTCGCTGATAAGGATATCTGATATCGCATCAAATGAGTGGCGAGGGATGTATATGCCATTCATTGCGTAATTATGCACGCTTACAGAGTCTGAATTATTGGAAAAAACCTTTATTGAGGATGGGGAATTATTTGTTATTGCATCTTTAATGTTGGGGAATATTTTATCAAAGTTGCTGCTTTTAAATTCAATGCTTGCCCAATTATATGAAAAGCCAATCTCTACGACTGGATTTTCTAATGTAATAAAGAAAAATGTTAATTTTGAATCAAGAACTCTTCTCGCGGATAGTAATATAGAATCAGCTTTCTCTGGTTTTATTCTTCCGAACATTTGAATTTTTTTGATAACTACTTTAATTTCTTCGTATGTAAGTGAAGTTCCTACATGCTTTTTTAAAATTAGATTGCTGCCCTGATTAGTAAGATTTATTCTGTTTCCATAGGGGGAAAGATTAATGAAGTGGTTTTTTCCAGATAAGCCACTTTTAATCATAGTCGCATCTTGACTTGATTCTGCATTGAGAGTCAAAACTCCTTTGTGAAGTTCTCCACCTATAATCATGCTAATTGTTGATCCTTCGTATTATTAAAATATAACAATATCAGTAAAAAGATACTATCGTTTGTAAATAATAATAGAGTTTTAGTTTTACTAAACAACTATTAAATTACCTTAATATATCATTTATTGTGTTTATCTTAGCATTGTGTCTTTTATCTATAATGTATCTATAGATTTGTAAGTTTTCAATTACTCGCTGGACATAGTTTCTAGTCTCGTAGAATGGTATGGTTTCTATCCACTCAATGACTTCATCTGCAGTTTTTAATCGTCTTGGGTCACCAAGTTTTCTAATCCATTTATTTACATTGCCAGCGCCGCCATTGTAGGCTGCAATAGCAAGTATATATGAGCCATTAAAACGTTGGATTTGTTTTTCTAAATAATAACTTCCAAGCTTTATATTATATTTTCCATCGGTATATAATCTGGCTTTTCTGTACTGCACCTTCATTTTTTTTGCAGTTTCTTTTGCTGTTGCTGGCATTAATTGCATTAAGCCTAAAGCTCCTGCGTGGCTTTTTATTCCAACATTGAAGACACTTTCTTGCATTATAATTGCGTGAGCAAGCGGAGGAGGGAGGTTGATGTTTTTACTATTTACATAATCAAGAATAGGATAATTGGCTTCTGTAAGGGTGTTTCCAGTTTGCCTTGTTGCTGTTTTTGCGATGATGATGCCATGGTCTTTACGATTAAGGGACATCGCCAATTTTGCAATAAGTATCTGCTCGCCTTTTGTTTTTGCTTTTGTCACTGCCACTTTTGCAAATTTTAATGCACTTGATGGAGATTTGGATTTATATAATATGTAGGCTGCTTTCATAAGTAAGTTATTAGAAAAATGATTCTTATCAGCCAAGGACGGTATTATTTTGTCATGAAGCTCCAGTTTATCATTATTGATTTTGTCATTTGCTATTTGTCCATAAAAGCTTGTTTTATATTCAGATGAAATACTATACCATTTTTGGGCAATATCTTTTTTATTTAGTTTTTCAGATGCTTTTCCTGACCAGTAGGAAGCTCTTCCTAGGCTTATAGGGCTTTTAACATTTTTATATAATAAGCTGAAATGTTTGTATGCATCATTGTAGTTTTTCAAGAATTTGTAGGCTATCCATCCTGAAATCCATTCAGCTTTAGCAAATTTATATATGTTAGAGTTCTCTCCACTAGGATTAAATCCGTGATTTTTTGCTAAATTATAGGCCTTTCTGTATTGTTTGCTATCTACTAGTTTTGAGATATATTTTTTCTTTATACGCCACCATTCGCTATTATGCTCAGGGTCTTTTGGTGCATAAACAATCAATTCTATTACGGAATCAGTTCGTTTTCTATCATGTCTCCATTTTATACGATCGTATAAAAAGCCTGATTCGTATTTGAACTTTTTTGGCAAATTTCTTATTGCCTCATCAATTCCATAGCTGTTTTTACGTAACTTTATTCGTACGTCAAAGAGCTTCTTATGGTCTTCATCAACTACATCTATGATTCGTTTTGCTGACTGAATTTGGTTCTTCCAAATTAGGTTATCTATTCGTTCAATATAATCTTGAACTGTTAAATATGACTTGTATTTTGATAAAAACTTCCACTCATCTTTTTTGGTAAGTATCTCATTTATCCATATGCTTTTTATCAGTTTTTCTATATCTTTTTTTCTTTCAAGAGAGTTGCTGTTAATTGCTTCAATTGCTTCAAGTAACCTTGTTTTACCTTCAAAAGTTTTGGGCATTTCAAATTTTTTATCTTCTTCTTTCCAAAACCAATCAACTATTTTTTGAGGAGAGGTTTGATCGTTTAGAGATTTCTCGGCATTAAGAAGCATATCATCGATTTCTGGCCAATCTTTATGTTTTGCTATAAATTTACTTATATTATCAAATTTTATATTTTTTGATCCGGTAACATATTTTTTCCATAGATAGATTTCTTTTATAAGCGGGTCTTTTGCTTTTGCAGAATGAGCAATAGAGTTGCTCCAGTTATTTCGTTTTGCCCAATATTGTGCATTTTTTGCTAATGATATATCTTCTTTTGATATTTTCCATGGTATGATATTTGCAGATTTTGCATCGGTTATAAATATGTATAATATTCCGCTAATCAGGATTAGTGATAATTTTATATTGAAAATTCCATTTGTAAATTTTTGCATTTATCTCCTATGATGTTCTTTCTTTAAGTTTTTACTATTTATAAGCTTATAAATAGTAAAATAATATTATAAATAGTAACTAAATGTTTTACAAAGAGGTAAAACTTTTATAGATGTCTTTATAACTATTACAAATATAGTTATATATTAATTTTTTGGTACGGTTATCATGTTTAAGGGATCATACACAGCTCTAATTACTCCTTTTGTAGAAAGTAAAGTGGACTATGAGGCTTTTGAGTCACTTATAGAATTCCAAATAGAAAATGGAATACATGGCTTAGTGCCTTCTGGAACAACAGGTGAATCACCTACACTGAATAATGATGAGCATGATGCAGTCATAGAATTCTGTATTAAAACAGTAAATAGTCGTGTTAAGGTTATGGCTGGAACAGGCTCTAACTCTACTACGGAAGCTATAGAGAGAACTCAGCATGCTGAGAAATCTGGTGCAGATGCAGCACTTATAATGACTCCGTATTACAATAAGCCTAACCAAGAAGGTATATATCAGCATTATAAAGCAATACATGATAATAGCTCTATCCCAATCTTCTTATATAATATTCCAGGAAGATCTATTGTTGATATAAATGATGAAACAATAAAAAGATTAATGGATTTACCAAGAATAGTTGGTATTAAGGATGCCACTGCTGATTTGGAACGACCAAAATCGTTATTTAAAATTAATCCAGATTTTATTCAATTCTCTGGAGAAGATGCTACAGCCGTTGATTTTAATCGCTTAGGTGGTACTGGATGTATATCTGTATCAGCTAATGTAGTTCCTAAGCAATGTTCAGAGATTCAGGAATTATGTTTTGATAATAAATTTGACGAAGCCGATAAATTGCAGGAAAAATTATTGGGTCTGCATGATGTAATGTTCTGTGAGCCAAGTCCACAACCAGCTAAATATGCTCTTAGCGAAATGAAGATGTGTAAAAACTTATTAAGGTTGCCGTTAATATCTGTAACTGAATCTAACAAAGCCATAATTCTAAGAGAATTACAAAATTTGGATCTAGTATAAAATGCCCTCCAAGAAGAAAAAGAAAGCGGATGATATCGGTAGGATTGCTGCGAATAACCGTAAAGCAAGGCATAATTATGAGATCGTTGAGGAGATAGAAGCTGGGATATGTTTGGTAGGAACTGAAATAAAAAGTCTAAGGACAGGTAAAGCTAATATTATTGATAGCTACGCAGAAATAAAGTCTAATGAAGTCTATTTAATAAATTCATATATTCCTGAATATGAAAAATCTTCTGATTATTTTAATCATCAGACTAGAAGAGTTAGAAAACTTCTATTGCACAAAAAAGAAATTAAAAAACTTACAGGTAAGGTTTTAATAAAAGGAATGTCTTTGATCGCTCTTGATATACACTTCAACGATAAAGGTATCGCAAAAGTGAAATTAGGACTCTGTAAAGGTAAGTCAAAATATGACAAGCGTCAGACTGAAAAAGATCGTGATTGGGATAGAAAAAAAAGCAGGATAATTCGAGAGGGTTGATTTGAATTATCTAATGGTCTATATTATCTGTTAAGCAACTATCAATATAATTTATAAATTCTATTAAATGTAATAATTATTTTACATTTATATGGGATTGTAGCAAAGTTTTTTACTATGAAGAGTAGCTGTTTTTCTTAATATTGCCAGTGATATACTGTTATGATGAGCTTAAAAAATGAGAACATATCAGTTAAAGTTAATGCGTTTAAAGCGCATGTGGTTAAACAATTCAAAAAAATTAGTAGAAAATCAGAAGCAAGAAGTTCAGAAGGTAAGAAAAATTTTCTTAAAACAATATTCCTAAATATTATAAAATTACCATATGTTTTAATTGTTGCTATATTCTCTGGCGGAGGTGGTGGTGGTGCTGCAATAAAAAAGAATAATAAAAAACATGGTACTATAAAAGGTAAGCGTGGTGAGAACTCAGAACTAGTCTATTATTTTGAAGATGATGGAAAGGACGCGAAAGAAAAAGTATCTGGTGGTATGGATCTTTCTGGCCCAATAGAAGTAATAGCTAATATTGTGGTTTCTGTATCAGGTGTTTTTGTTGCACTTTTAGTACCAATCTTTTCATATATAAAAGAGTTATCATTATTAATAGCTGCTTTTTTTAAGCAGCTTGCCGAAGTTTTGGGCGGATTACTTACAGTGCTAACGCCACTTTTATGGATGGCTTTTTTATGTATTGGTTTGTTTTTTATGGGTAGGGAAGTTTTAAAGTATTTCTTTAGCGGTCTATTTTAGTAAGATAATATCCATAAAGTCGTCAATAGCCAAGAAATCAAATTTAATATAAAAAAGGGGTCATTATATATTATTGACTCTGGTTCTTCTCCTTTTTTGAATATATAAATTGATTGTAAATATCTGAATAGTCCAAATATAACAAAGAGTACGGTATAAGTTAGCTCCATTTTTCCTGTCTCTCTTGAGGTCTCAATAACATATAGTGCGTATGAGATTAGCGTAGCAGAACATGAAATGCATATGAGTTTATCAAGTAATTTTTTGCTATATAGATTGAGGCTTGGGCGGCTGGTATCAGATATTTCTTCAAGTTCATTATATCTTTTTCCAAAACCTAAAAATAATGATAGCAAGAATGTTGTCATTATTATCCATGGTGAAAGAGCTATATCTGTTGAATACCCTCCCATTAGCAATCGCAATATGAACCCTGATGCAATAATTATGACATCAATGATTGCATAATTTTTAAGCTTTACAGAATATAGTATATTTAAGAGTACATAAGCTATTGCGATATAGAAGCATTCAATTGGTAAAATTGGTATAACTATTCCGAGAATTATAAATAATATTAAAGTGGTTCTATATGCGGCTTTAATTGATAATTTTCCAGATGCTATGGGCCTATTTTTCTTTTTCGGGTGTTTTCTATCTTTTTCAATATCTAATATATCGTTAAAGATATAAATAATTCCAGATAATATTATAAATCCTATAAAGGCAATTAAGCTATTTATAATAAGTGATATATCATCATATTTAAAGCCAAATAATAGGGGAGCAAAAACAAAAAGATTTTTAATCCATTGCTTTGGCCTTAGGGATTTTATTATATCAAAAATCATAGATTCAACTTTTTAAATATTCTTTCAGGAGTATTCTTAATAATAAGCATTATATATTGCCAGAAAAAAGGTACATAAAGAATATTTGTTTTCTTCTCAATTCCATCAACAATTTTTTTGGCAACAAAATCTCTGCTTGCTATTAAAGGGCTGTTCATATCATAAGTCATTGGAGTATCTACGAAACCTGGCTTGATGGTCATGACGTGTAAATCAGTATTGCTATATCTATTTCGTAAACCAGAGCAGAAGGCTGATATACCCGCTTTTGCGCTACCATATATATAATTGCTTTTTCTTCCTCTATCTCCTGCTACTGAAGAAATTACAGCAATAGTCCCATTGCCATTATTTTGCATTTTTTCTGCAAATTTAGTTACAAACATTGCTGGCTTAGTGAAGTTAATATCTATGACTGAATCTATATTATTGATGTCATCAAAGTTGCCATTTCCCATATCGCCAATTGTTATTAGAACCAAGTCAAAATCTTTATGTGAGCATTTTGATATAATGTTATCTATGTTTTCTTTATCTTCTGAAATATCACATATAATTGTTGATATATTAACGTCATGTCGTATTTCTATATCTTTGGCTAGTAGGGATAGTTCTTCGTTATTTCTAGCAACAAGCGTTAGATTTTTTCCTCTGGAAGCAAGTTCATGGCAAATTGAATAACTAAGTGATGACGTTGCACCAAAAATAATTGCATCTTTAGAGCTTTCTATATTCATAATTAGTTATTTTCTTTATCATGAGTTATTATATTTTTGAATCCGAGTCTTTTGGACATTTCTGAAACAAATATTTTGTTAGGGTCTGCATCTGAAATGGTCTTCTTCCACTCTGTAAGTTTTTTATTGTATATGGAATTAAATTGCTCCTCCGTAAGGAGTGCATCTTTAGCTAGATATGTCTTTCCATTAATGTTTGTTATATAATCATTAAGATCACAAATAAGATTTCTTACTTTTTCAGTATTAGGAAAATCAAGCGCTATAGAATAGCCTTTTTGGGTAAATACTAATGTTGGGTTTTTGTAGTTATTATCACTATGATATTTTATTACTGCCAAATATGAAAATAGATTTCTTTCTTTAATGGTTGTTAGTAAGGTTTTAATATTCTGAAGAGTTTCGTCTGTTTCTGGAATGATGCATTGATATTGTATAAAGCCATTCTTTCCATATAATTTATTCCAGTTTTTAATTTTGTCTAATGGGTGGAAAAAATCGTCGAAATCTATAATCTCATCTTGAGGAGTCTCGCTATATTTTTTGAAGCGTAAAATATTATAAATTTTCATACTGTATTTATTCAATATCCAAGGAGGGAAATAGAATGGTATTGTTATCTTCTGTTCAGTTTTTTTATAATCGCTAAGAGGTAAGCCGCCATCGCTCTGGCAAATATGATTTGCTTTTTCAAAGACACCTTTTCCAATATTCTCATTACTTGCTGAATGGTCTATCCAGCCAATCATATAGTCGGAGATATCTTTACTGGCATCAAATAGTTCTAGCATTTCATCTATATTATCAACTGTTTGACTAATTGATTTCAATGAGAGTGATTCTATGGGCTTGAGTTTTATGGTTACTTCCTCAATAAAACCCGTCATTCCCATTCCGCCAGCGGTAGCCCAAAATAAGTCTTTATTAGAGCGAGAAGAACATTCAATAATTTCATTATTTGCTAAATGTAACTTTATTTTTTTTACATGTTTTGCAAGGTCGCCTTCTTTATAATGGTTTTTGCCATGTATGTTGCAGGCAAATGCACCTGCTATTGTAGCAAGTTTTGTCCCCGGTATAACGGGGAGTATCCAGCCTTTAGGAATGGTTAGGTTCATTATTTCATCTAAAGTAACGCCACCTTCACACTTCAATATTCCTTTCTCGGTATCAAACTCTATGAATTTACAGAGCCGCAATGAATTTAAGCAATAGTCGCTTGTAACTACTGCATCTCCATAAGAGCATCCTGCTCCGTTAGGTATTAAAGTTGATTGATTATCTTTTGTTGCGTTGTTTATTGATGAAGTTATATCAGATTTTTTTTCTGGTCGAAATGATTGGCATTCCTTTTTAGGAAAATTGCCCCAGCCTTTTGAGGTTATTTTTCTGACATTTGGCACTATATCTAAATAAGTGTTTTGTGAATAAATTATTTGTATTTTTCTTTAAGGTCGAGCATTTGCTGCGCTCTAAAATCTCCATTTTTAGCTGCAGTATTGAGCCATTTTAAGCCTTCTTCATTTTCTTCATCTGATTTTGTTTTATCGAGTAAAGTCATCGCAAGTAAAAATTGGGATTCAATATCTCCATCGGTTGATGCTTCTCGTAATAACCCTATTGCTTTTTCTTTATTTTCTTCAACTAAGGCAGATAAAGCTTTTTTATATAGTGGGTGCTTTGCTTTTCCTTCAGATGCAGAAGAAATTGAAGGAGAGATTATTAACATACAAAGAGCGATTATTGCGAATATTTTCATTTTACTATGACCTTGTGTTGTTGGTTTAGGGACTTCTTAAACATGTAATATATATCTTGGAATATTACTTTATTCTCTTTGTATCTTCAAGTAGATAGTCAAACTTACCCAAATTTATATCAATGATATAAGAAATGCGCTCTTTATCAAAAATATTTCCTGAAGTTATTTTTCTAATGATTTTATAGTATTTAGCAAGATTTACATCCATTGATGAGTAGTCATTTTTCTGTAACGCTTTCATATATCCAGCTGGAATTTCTCTATAGTAATGTCCTGCCCACTTCCAGCCATCTGGCGATGTCATGGGCATATGGGCAAGAAAAGAATCTGTTATTGCAAAATTATCAATTAGATGAACATTTTTACCTGCGTAATAGCCAGTCATTCCAATTGCGAAATAATCTGTATATAGGCAAGGTGAGGCTCCGCATTGGTTTAACAATAATTCCGCCTTTTTATTGAGAGTAAGGCCTTTCTTAGCAAAAGGGTGATCTTGAACGGATTTTGATCTATTGATGAAATTGCTATTTATCAGGTGGTTTGTATTCCAGCTCCAGCCTCTTTCATCATGAATCTTGGTATTCCTATCAATGAAATATTTTGCATCAAAAGGGGTGGTCAATACATTTGGTGATTTCATTATATTGAATTGAGAAAAAATAAATGATGAGAAAATAATTGTGTATATTATGGATATAGATTTTTTATTTAATGTGATTTGATTAATAAGAATTGATGAAATTGCAATAGATAAAAATATAGCAGGAGCAAAAAATCTACCGATCATGTAGTCGCCACCTACATATATAGCATATAGTGAATATAATATTGTTCCAGATATTAGCGATATATTCAGACCTAAATTTTTATTTTTATTCCTGGTTACGAAAATTAGAAATATTGTAACCATAACTATAATTATTGATGTTAAGTCAAACTTTACAAGACTAAAAAAATACCCAACCCCTTGTTCTATTTGATCTTGTGTTTTCATTCCTGTGTTAAGTTTTGCGTATTTGGTGTTGGGAAAAATAAAGCCGTAATAGAGTAAGCTGAATATTAACCAAGTTATAAAAGGTAAAACCCCAACGAGTATTCTTTTTGCCACCGATATGCTAAAGTTAGTTGATAATAAATATATTAAACAAGGTACTATCAGTAATATATTATCCATTCTATTAAGTAACAATAGTCCTGTAAATAGACCAATTTTGTAGTAGCTAACTTCTTTTTTATTTGCCTGAAGTACAAAAAGCAGTGTGAGTAAAAATGTTAAACTAGTTTCCAATCCCGATGTATAAAAATCAGATACGCTTCTTGATAAAATCAGAAATGAGAAGAGTATAAAAATGTTTAGATTAATTTTTTGATTGGCAGATGAATATAAATTTCGTAGCGTTAAAAAGAATATTGATGAGGTTATAATTAAGGAGATAAATATAGTTGAAAAGAAAAAATCATTAGTAAAAAAATATAAAGGAATGTGAATAATCATCCATAGTGGATGTGTATATACCTGAACTCTTTCATTAAGATTCCATACTAGTCCATATCCATTTACAAAATTATCAATCACTCTTGCTGTAATGTAGGCGTCTTCAGATACCCATGATTTTAATAGAATAAATGAAATACTAACAAGGCATATAAATATGAAAGATAGTTGAAAATTTGCTTTGTTATCATTCATTTTAAAACTAGGTTTTATGTTATATAGCTTTTGCTTAAATTTTAGTTCTTAAAATATAGGAAAGCTATTTTGTAGTGTATTTACTCATTGCTTCGATTACTTCATGGTGGAATTTTGTGGGGTCGGCAACATTCCTAAGATTTATTTGCTCCATTCCAATACCCATGACAAATAGTCTTCCTTTTCCAACCAGTCTATCAAAGGCTGTTTGATAAACTTTTACACTTTCTATTCTATCAAGGCTAAGCTCGGTTGCATCTCTAGTAATAAAGCCTTTTTTGAAAATCACCTTTCTTGTGGTTACAACAAATTCCAGGGTTTTCTTTTTTATAAATGCATTTGTTAGTCCTCCTATACCAAAACCAAAGAATAGCATGCCCATAAAGTATGACCTGGCACTTGTCACCATGTCTACAAACGGCCTCATCCCTTCTGGAACAAGTGATTTTATATCATTCAATCTCTTGACAATATACATTTGAACATGTTTGACTCCAGTAATGAAGGCGTTATCATCTTCTACAACAACTTCCTCTCCATTCTCTGCCTCTTCAGGCATTATCATGCTGCCAAACAGAAGGAATCCACCAAGTATAGCCAAAATGCCTGGTATTACATAAGAGAAGAAATGTAACTTAGCCGCATATAATATGCGTTCTCCAGAAACTAATGTTGTTTTAGTATAGCCGTGAACCCCTTGTAAATTAGTGTTCTTTTTTCTTTTTGGCATTATTGTCTCTATTTTCTTAATCAAGAAATTTGAACATATATCATATTTTTAAAATAATAAAGCAAGATTAGTGTAGATACTATTAAAACAAGCATAGTTTTTTATATTCTACTATTGTGGTGTAATATTACAAATCTAGAAGGCACTCTACTTCATTGCCAATATTGTTATATTTAATATCACTAAAACTCATTATCTTTGACATGGCAATCCCTCTGCCATGATTATCTGTTGCTCTACTTGGAGAGATTTCTAGATATTCTTTCCAGTCAAAGCCATTTCCTTCATCTTTAATTTTTAGTATTATCTGATTTTCATTTTTTGAATAATCAACACTAACATTCTTATGTTTATTTTCATCAAGATTCTGTCTTTTTATAACTTCATTTTCCCATTCACCAGAATTATTTAAATCTGATTTCTCATCATATGTTATTCCAAGGTTGCCATGTTCAACAGCATTGATTAGCATCTCTGAAATACCTAAAACCATTTTTTCTGGATCTGGGAAAAGGCTTGAAATATATGTTGATACGATTCTGCATTCTTCTAATGTTTTGAATTGAAATTTACCATCAGTAAGGAATCCAAGCATTTTTGAGTATTGTTTGCTTTCATCAGATAGTTTTTTCTTTTCGGAAAAATCACTAATTGCTGCCTTAATTAATGAAATTAGAACTTTATTATCATAAGGCTTTGTAAGGTAATAATATACCCCTGCATCAATGCCTTCAATAACTTGGCTTCTCTCAGCTGCAGCTGTTTGCATTATTACTGGTATATTTTTTAGGTTATCAATATTTTTGATTTTATCCAGAAACTCAATGCCGTTAAGGTCTGGCATCATCCTGTCTAGCAGTATCACATCAAAGTTAGGGTTTTTCTTGATGAAAACTAGAGCATTTACTGCAGATTCAAAGGAAGTAACTTCATATTCATCATCATCAAGGAAGTTTTCTATTAGGCTTAAGTTGATAGGTTCGTCATCAACAGCTAGGATATTATATGCCATATTTCTAAAATACTCAATTAGTTCAAATAACTTTCTAGTTGATTTTATTGTGGTAAAATATAAAGTAAAGGTTGTATGAATGTTATTCGGTTTTTTTATTATTAGAAAAAATAAAGTAGTGACAAATATGTATAATTAGCAATGTAATTATGGCAGATAATATGACATCACTAAAAAAGTGAGCCCCTTGAACAACTCTAGCGGATGCGCTAATAAAACCAAATGTTATACCAGCACTATATGCTATTGCTCTTTTTCTGCCTGAAAAATAGAACGCTAACGCTGTCATGAAGAATCCCATTGATGAGTGTCCTGAAATAAAGGATTTACCTTTTTGATTACTTAAAATATATGGACCTGTATATTTTTTAGTTTTTCCAAATTCTTCAATATTAACTGGTCTAGCTCTTTCGAATGTATCCTTGAAACCCCAATGTACAACAATTCCTGGTCCAAGAATTAGGGATATAAGTATAAAAATAAGAAATCGTTTGCTTGGCAGGTATTTATGCTGAATTTTTCTTAAGTGTAAGAATAAAGACAATAAGCATATTCCTCCAATTCCTACGGCTAAAACATATATGGCTTTATATAGAATAATAGATATTATATGCTTTCTAAGAGGGAAGCTCTTGCTCGCCTCATCGTAGAATAGTCTGCTTATTTCGATATCCAAATCTGGATTTATATAAAGCAGTATACTCAATATTGTTGTTAAGGATGTGAGTAGAATAATTGGTTTCATTTTAATATCCTTTAAAATTTGTCATATGATATATAAAAAATTTCTTTCCATGTATATCAATTGTTTTTAGTAATTCTATTTTTTCAAAAAAAGGATGAAAGGATAAAATGGAGGATGTTCTTGTTGAAAAGATAAAATTCTGTTTCTTGTATTCATTCATATCTGTGATTATGTCGTAATAGTCATCTGGCTTTTTATCCGAATTCCACTTTAATACTGGGTAAGGATTTCCATGCTCATCCTTTAGTCTATACATTAATATTGCAACTGATTTCCTTTCGTCTGTGAAAAGATATGTGTTTTTATAATTTTGTAGTATTTTTGATGTTTCATCAGCGAGTATATTCCACCTTTCTATCCTTTCGAGAGGGTTTTTATTTGGAGTAATTATTGGATATATAAAGTTTATGTGAAAGAAAATTATTGCACAAATTATATGAAAATATGTTGAGAATCTTAATATAGAAGTTTTCTTTTTAAGATTGATGAAATAATGAGCAATTAATAATGATCCAGAGATATATGCAGGTGCTGCCCAGTGAGCTTGAGCCCCAGAAATAAAGCTGAAAATAATTGCTACGATTAGTAATGTAAATGTAGTATAAAATAAAAAAGATCCTTCTCGATCTTTTGTATAGTTTCTGTAATCGGGCAGTATCCATAACAATGTTGCAAATAGAATCGGACCGAATACACCAAATTGGGATGCTATAAATTCTAGCATTAAGGATATGTTATAGGATGTGCCATTTGAGAGGACATTTTCTTTGTTATGTGCGAAGCTTATAAAGTCATTTGCGTAATTCCATAGAATATTAGGTGCGAATATAACTGCTGATAATCCTACGGCAATCCATAAAGATGCTCCGAAAAGATATTTTCTGCATTCTTTTGTGAATAATAAATATAAGCCGATGGAAGGATAAAAAGCAATCATGGTATATTTGCTCATTAACCCTAGCCCAACAGAAATTCCCATTGCAAGCCAGTAAAGACTATTGGGTGAATCTAAAGCTTTAATAAAAAATAATAGTGATATAGACCAGAAAAATAACAATGGTGTATCTGATGATATAAATGCAGATGCAGCTGTAACGCTTGGTAAGGTTAGGTATATAATTGCTCCCCAAAAAGAGGTTTTTGAGTTGGTGAGTTCTTTTCCGATTAAATATATAACCATTGCTATTGCAGCATGAATTATTGGGGAGGCAAGTTTAATAGCGAATGTGCTATCTCCAAAGATGGATGTAACTCCGTAAAGAAGCCATGCTATAATTGGTGGTTTGGAGAAATATCCAAAGTCTAAGTTTTTAGACCATGTCCAATATTGTGCCTCATCAAAAAATAATTGAAAATTTGTGGCATATGTAAGGGGTGAGATATAGTAATATCTTATTATTGTAACTATGAAAACTAGCCATAAAAGTCTTGTGCTATTATAATAAGATTCTTTTTCCACTACAATTTCTTTTGATATCGTTAATAAAAATTACTATATTTTTTGATTTATAAAAGTCTATTTGTTTTAATTAAATCAGTCCTTTCAGTGGTGAGGATGGTGATGCATTAAACTTTTGTTTCATTCTTCCTGCCAGATAAGACATCCTACCTGACTGTACTGCGTATTTCATTGCTGATGCCATAAGGATCGGGTTTTGTGCATCTGCAATTGCTGTATTTAGTAATATCGCATCACATCCCATTTCCATTGCAATTGTTGCATCTGAAGCTGTTCCTACTCCAGCATCAACTAAAACAGGAACATTAGATTGTTCAACTATCATTTTGATATTTAAGTGATTTTGTATACCCATTCCTGACCCTATCGGAGCGCCAAGAGGCATTATTGCCGAACATCCAATATCTTCTAACTGTTGGGAAATAACAGGGTCATCAGTAGTATATGCCATAACATCAAAACCTTCTTTTACAAGTGTTTTTGCTGCTTTTAAAGTTTCTACTACATCTGGATAAAGTGTTTTGTGATTGGAAATAACTTCCAATTTTACAAGATTCCAACCGCCTGCTTCTTTAGCAAGTCTTAATGTTCTAACTGCATCATCTGCTGTATGGCATCCTGCTGTATTTGGTAAATATGTATATTTCTTTGGATCAATATAATCTTGTAATAATGGCTGGCTTGTATCTGCAAGATTTACTCTTCTAACTGCAACCGTAACAATCTCAGCTCCTGAAGCTTCAATTGCTTTTTTGGTTTCATCAAAATCTTTATATTTTCCAGTTCCAACAAGTAGTCGAGAGTTAAACTCTTTCCCTGCAATAACCAGAGTATCATCACTATTCTGATTTGCTATTGAAATTTTTAGATTGTCTTTTTTCATTAACCACCTCCTATGAAAGCAACTATTTCCAATTTATCATTTTCTGCAACGGTAATATCATTATATGCAGATTTTGGTATTATCTCCAAATTTAATTCTACGGCAATTTTTCTTGAGTCTATATTAAGGTCATTCAATAAGTTTGAGATTGTTTTAACACTATCAATCGTTTTATTCTCGCCATTTACTGTTATTTTTATCATTTTTTAAATATATATACTAAAAATATTATAAATATAATTATGCTGTAACCAGTTACAATGCATGTTGTTTATGTTATATCATTAAGATAGATGCAAGAAGCAAATACAAAATTAGCTTAGATATTTAACTACTTTCATTTATATAATTATAACTAAGCAAAATATTAATGAGATATACTATAGCTGTTATTAGGTTCAAGGAAAAATTATGGGAAAAAAGATTTTAATAATTAACGGTCCAAATTTAAATTTGCTGGGCACAAGAGAGCCAGAAATTTATGGTAGTGATACCCTTGATGATATTAAATCTATGTGCGAAGAAAAATGTAAGTCACTTGGGTATGAATTAATATTTAATCAGTATAATAGTGAAGGCGATATGGTAAGCGCAATTCAAGATAATGCATCTAATGTTGAGGCTATTATAATAAATGCGGCGGCTTATACTCACACTTCGGTAGCAATAAGAGATGCGCTTGTTTTTACAAAATTGCCAATTATTGAAGTTCATTTATCTAATGTATATAAGAGGGAGTCATTTAGAGAGATCTCATATCTTTCTGATATTTCTGAAGCCGTAATATGTGGGCTAGGTAGTTATGGTTATATTGTTTCGATAGATGCGATGTGTAATAAAATTTTGAAAGGATAGGTCGATACAATTAATCGAGAAAATTAAATAAGTACAATAATAAGCGTTAGTATTAAGAAAAATAAAAATAAGGTAGTTGTTGTTATGTCTATTAAGGTTATTGGTCATAGAGGAGTTCCAGTTATGTCTCCGGAGAATACTCTATTGGGATTTGAGACTGCAAAAAAAATAGGATGTGATGCAATTGAGCTGGATGTTAGGGATTGTTCAGACTTTGATCGTTTTCCAGTTATTCATGATCCAACAGTAGAGCGTACTACAGGAGGTAAGGGGGAGGTTAGTCATATGAGCTACTCTAACCTAAAGGATCTTGATGCAGGTAGTGGAGAATATATACCTGATTTACAAGAGGTGTTAGATCGCCTTGATAATAGCATACAGATATTTATTGAAATAAAAACACCTGTAATCGCAAGTGATATTGCAGAGGTTATTTCAGAAAATGTTGAAAATGGTAAATGGAGTTATGAAAACTTAGTAGTTATTTCATTTTATATTGATGCTATTGAAGCTGTTAAATCTGTTGATGGAAATATTCCTATCGGTGTTAACATCGACAAAAATAAAGATAGTATTGAGTTCAGGGAGTCTACAATAAATTTGGATATATCCGACAGTAAAAGCTCTACAAATAAATCTTTTATTTTGGAAGAAGGAAATGAAATTGATAGCATTGCAAATTTGATAGTTGATCTAAAGCCAGATTATATTAATTTTTCAATAGATATAATTTCTTCATCGCTAACGGCATATGCGCATTCTGTTGATGTAAAAGTTAATGTATGGACGGTGGATAGAATTGACGATATCATAAAATCTATTGATTCTGGTGTGGATGGTATTATGAGTAATGATCCGATAGTTGTTATGGAAGGTCTCAAAAGCTTAAATATTACATAAAGGCTGGATAGATAGAAGAGGGCTTAAAGCTTGTAAAAATCTATAGTTTTAATAAATTATGGTCTAATGGATTATGGACGAAATCACTCCTGAAATATTACTGCATGCGTATAGCATTGGTATATTTCCAATGGCAGAAGATGCTAATTCTAAAGAACTGCATTGGTTTAGCCCTGAGGAAAGGGGTATTATTCCATTAGATAAATTTCACATTCCTAGTAAATTACAGAGATTTGTAAATAAAAACCCATTTGAGGTTTGTGTTGATAGGAATTTCAGGAAAACAATGGAGCTATGTGCAGAGCCTCAGGAAGATCGAAAATCTACATGGATAAATAATGACATAATTAATTTATATTGTGAGCTTCATAAGATGGGGTTTGCTCATAGTGTAGAATGCTATGAAAATGACGAACTTGTGGGTGGGTTATATGGTGTTTCTTTGCATGGAGTTTTTTGTGGAGAGAGTATGTTTAGTAGAAAAACAAATGCTAGCAAAATTGCTTTAATCAAGCTTATTGAGTTGTTAATAGATAAGGGGTGTGTGTTGCTTGATACTCAGTATATAACTGATCATCTCAAGCAATTTGGCGCTATTGAAATATCAAGAGAGGAATATCAGAAGAGATTAGAAGAGGCATTGAAACTGGATATAATCTGGTAGTATTTTGTTTAGTTGACTCTTTTTCGATAATCTAATCAATAAATACACTCATTACATATTTTCATTATTATATCGAAGGAAGGATATGGAGAAAAAGTTCTCTGCATAGGGAAAATGTTAAATTTGTTTAGTGCTTTAGTTTTTATTCTATTCGCAGGTTTTATAATTTCTGCCTTTTTCTTTCATGCGATGTCCTATGTTCTTTGCAGCAATAAATGATTGTTCGTTCTTAAATAATATATTACCATAAATTAATGCCCTAATGACATTACGAATATCAACGTCTTTCTTTCTTTTTATAAAAGATTCTCTCTCATTGCAGGTTCTGGTATTCTTTGATGAATCAAGTCTGCCATTTTCATCAACATGATCTGCAAGCCAATTAAGTGCCTTTTTGCTTTTTTCGATTATGTTATATTTGGAGTACCCTAATGCAGCGAGTTCAATGGATAATCTAGTTGCAACAGAATGATAGCTTGTATCTGAACCATTGCCTTCCAGGAAGCTGCCATCGCTTTGGATAAGAAAAATTGCTTTGGAAATAAATTCATCTGCTGATTCAATGGAATCTTGATATTCTAGTAATTTCCCGCAGCTGTAAAAAGCCATTCCATCGAATAATAATCTATTGGGTGCATGTTCATCATATTTTAGAAGCTCTTTTTTTGCCTTGAGTAATTGATCTATAGCCACTTTTATAAGATTTGTGTCTATTAATTCTTGTTTGCTATATTTTTTGTATACTAAGAGTGCAGAGCATACATCGCTTAGGAAAAATGCATTTGCAGAATGTTTTAAAATAGGGCTGAGGTTTTTTCCTTTGCCTAGAACATTTACAGGAATTTCCTCTGGTAGGTAATTATGTTTTTCTAAAAACTTAAAAGGTAATACTAATGCTTTGCTGAAATCTTTAATATATTTTTCGCTTTTATATGCATGTGCTATCCTTAATCCATATCCTGCATTCATCTGGAATCTTGCTGCATATAGCTTTTTCCAACTATGGTTTCTGCCCATAAGGCCTTGGCTGTCTGGTGCTGTGGTCTTTACAATATATTCAATGATTTCTGGGAATATTCGGACTGCTTCTTTATCAATTTTATCAAGTGCTCTAGCTGTATTGGGGGATATTGATAGTGAAATTAAAGCAATAATAGTACATATAATGTTGTTTCTAAATATCAAACCCATATTTTCCTTTCATTAATGTTTTTACTTCTTTGGTTGGTTCTTCGCCATAGCAGGATGCTATTACTTGTCCATAATCTTCAAGGTCAAGATTTCCATTATTAATAGCTGTAAGAAATTTATCTTCTCTTTTGGGATCTACTAACACAAAATAGTAAGCTTTTTTCCCTGTGGCATCTATTGCTGATATTTTGTGGATATATTCACCCTTATTGGAAATAATTTTATCTCTGAATGAAAAGCTCATTAATCTCCTCGTGTTTTTCCAGCGTTTTTATCAGTTATAGTGCCTTCATGTTCTGCGGAATGTAATTTTGATAGTGGATGTCCGTCTCTTATGGCTTTTACTTCTTTTGCAAGTTCATCAAGGAAGGCAGGAAGTCCAAGTGATTTTAAGTCATCTGGTTCTGTTTCGTTAGCATTATTGTTTATACCTTTTTTAGCAAGGAATCCTTCGGTTCGCTCTTTTATATGTTCAAGTTCTTCATCATGACCTTCTAGCTTACTAAGTGTGGTTGGTGGGGTAAGTGTGCTATTAATTGTTTTCTTTTCCAATCTTACAACTCTGGTGGCCATTAATACAAATGAATCTCCATTTTCTGGGTCTGTATAGCCTGCAGCAGCCAAAGCTCCGGGGCCACCTCCACCTCCAGTATGTCCTATATGTTTTTTGCCCTGCCATTCAATATCAGTAAACATTCCTGTACCTTCAGTCATTGGCTGCAATATAGGGTCGGTAGCTATTTCCTTAAGAAATTTTGTTAAATCTCTAGGAGTGCTTATCATGTTTCCCGCGAGCCTTTCGCCGTCATATTCAAGGAGGGAGTAAACATTGCCATTATCTCCTAGATTATAGTTTTCAGACCCATTAAAATTTTCTTTTTCATCTGATGGTAGTGATTTAAACTCTGCTACTGTGAAAGTATTTGATAAATTATATCTATCAATCACTTCATCTCTAATGACTGCATCTAAATTTTTCCCCGTTTCTGCTTCGATTACCATTCCTAATAGTATATACATTGGGTTGCTGTAGGATATTCCTTCTTTTATAGGGGCATCCTTATCAAATTTTATAAATTCAAGCCCGCCATTGCTGGCTTCTGCTTCTTTTTGTGGGAAATTACGTAATTCCATGTCTGTCATTCCTGATGTATGCTGTAATGCATCTCGTATTGTTGCTCCATCTTTTACTTTTTCAGAAAGGAGTTATCTAAAGTTTTTTGCTTCAGGGTTATTGGAATATTTCTCCTCTATAACATCTGCCCATTCATCTACTTTTTCTGAAATTTTTGTATCAATTCCTTCACTTCCAAATGCTCCTTTTTCAGCAAGGTGGATAATTGTAGCAGCTCCAAATGGTTTTGTAATGCTTCCTATTCGAAATGGGGTATCTGCATGAGGCTTTTCTCCTTCTTTTCCAAGTTTTGTAATACCTGCGGAGGCAAAAGTTTCTGATCCGTCGTTTTTTATTTGCATGATAGCTACTGACAAGTCGCTTGTTAATTCTCCATTGGCGATTGCTTCTAATGCCTCTTGAGGATCTTTTCCTTCAAGAACAGAATTTATTGCTAAGTCAAAATATTTATCTAAAACTGTCATGTAGTATGCTTCTATTATCTATTTGGAAGCTAATTTATATGATTTCTACTATCTTGGATGCTCCAGATATATTGAGTATAGGTAACGTACAAATTGCTTATTTAATGATGGCAGTTTAGTTCTTTTAAGGGAAAACTCAATAAAAATTAACATATACTGTGCTTTTTATGTTTGAGATGCATGATGTGATGAAGCGTTGGTAGGGTATTATAAGAAGGTTGTAGGGTTTCCTATAATACCCATCAGGATCATATTCGGGATTCTATGACCTGAATTCTTGGTAAAGATTAACTATTTTATGTGATTATTTTAAAATGCCTTTCCTTGTTTTATACCAAGTTTTTTTAGTAGGCGTGCTAAAGGGCAAAATCCTGTGAAAGCTGCTTGAAGCATGTTTATTCCAACAAAGCTTGTTAAAATAAACCAATATTGATTATGCCAAAGTCCTAAAGCAAGACTTGCCAAAATAACAAAACCTGCAAAAGCAAAAATAAATTCATCTATATTCATGTTGCAATCCCCTCAATAATTTAGTAGTATCTAATTTAGAATATGCTAAATAACAAATAAGGTCAAGTATAAAATGAAAACAGAACAATTTAATAAAAAAGGATTCGAAAATGCTTTAGAATTAATTAAGGCTCTTGATAACCCTAAACGCCTGATGATTCTTTGCTTTTTATGTGCTGAAGAGCTAACGGTTAGTGAGTTATCTAGTCGTATCAGTCTTGATCTCTCGCCAACCTCACAGCATTTAGCTATATTACGAGATAAAGGTTTTGTGGATACAAAGAAAGAAGAGCAAAAAGTCTATTATAGCTTAAAGGGTGAGGAAGCTAAAAGGGTTATTGGTTTGTTGCAAGAAATGTACTGTGTATAAGTTGGAATTTTGTAATTGAGGAATTTTATGATGCAAATAGAGCTTATATATATAGGATAAAATTTCTAAACTATTTACAGCAAATCAAGTTGTGCAATCACGCTATAATGGTGTTATTTATGTTGTTTTTTTCTTATCTTATCCTACATAAGGTGGTTTTGACAATTGCCACTTTGCAAAAAAGCTCTGGAAATGTTATTATTACGGCATGCTTAAAATAAAAAATGATTCAAAATGTCAGTACGTTAAGGCCTTTACTCTAATTGAACTTTCTATAGTTTTAGTCATCATTAGCTTGGTGGTCGGTGGTATAGTTGGTGGGAAGGCATTAATTCATAGCGCAGAATTAAGTAAATTGGTTACTCAATATAACGGCTATAAAACTGCTTTTAGGACATTTGAATTACAATATGATGCTCTTCCTGGGGATATAATAGATGCAAATCAATATTGGCCCTCATGTGTTGATATAGGGAATAATGATTGCAATGGTGATGGTAATGGTTTGATACACGATACCATGGCTGGAAAAGAGGGCTATAGGGCTTGGCAGCATTTATCATTATCTGAAATTCTGGCAGGAAATTTTGTCGGAGATATTCCGGGTGGAACATTTGACTCAATAGAGACTCTTCATGCTCTATTTCCGCATGGGGTATTAGATAGTCTTTTTTCTGTATACGGAGTTGGCGTTGCGAATGGAAAAACACTGAGAAATCATATCCAGATAAGTGGAGTAAATCAAATTGGAGTTTCTTCTCTTATGGGTGGTGGCGTGTTAACCCCAAAAGATGCAAAAAATATTGATAGCAAAATTGATGATGGTCATGCCGATGGTGGTAGTGTAAGAGCGGAGGCTGGTCTTGATGGCTTTTTTAGGCTACCTGGTTGTGTGGCTGGTGGTGCTGCATTTCCACAAGTTGGTGACTACACTTTAAGTACAGAAACAAAAGATTGTCGTCTATTTTTAGATCTATAAGTAAAATTCAACTATTATCCTGAAGATCAATTTATTGCAGAAAAGGCAAATAGAATCAAACAACTTTAAGGATAATTAATCAACATGGTTTTTTTAAATAAACATAAGACTGTATCATTAGTATTACTATTATTTATATTTATAAGTGTCTATTTTGGGCTTAACTATTCAGGTATGTGCATATCCCAAATGAGATGGCTGTCTAATGAGGAGAAAATAATGTCTGTGATTGAAGAAATCAATTCAAGAGGAAATATAAGAATTGAAGAAAATGGTAAATATGTCGATATGAGAAAAGTCCCTTACAAGGATACAGAAAGCTTTCTAGAGAATAATCCAGAGTGCTGTAAGATTGGTCCACCAGTTTCGGGATCTTCATCAGGCATGGATGGCGCGTATCCTGACTTTAGTTTCTGGGATCAAAAAATATGGGGATTCGGAGGAGCACAAATCGAGGGGCATTATTATGCCATGTATGAAAACAAACTAGGAGATAAATCAAAAGATAGAAAATGGATATTTAAGCAGATGACTAATTGTAGAAATATATTTTAATAATTAAGACAGGAAAATAAGATGGCAGTTTTAACATTAACAGAAATTCTGAATACGCAATCAGTAACTCAGATTACAAGTGAACATATAACAAATATGCGTGATCTCCAGAGGGTCACATGAAAACAATCTTTATTACATTATTGGTTCTGGTTCTGTTGGTAGGCACAGCTTTTCTTGTAATCGGAAATGAACTCACAAAAATGATATTCCCATGGAAAGCAGGTGTCGAGTTTAATTATGATATGGAACCGGTGGAAAGAAAGTTAGGGTCAGAAAAAGTAGGATTCGTAACATTCAATATTCCCAAAGCATACTTCTATGGCGTAAGAATAGATTCTCCTATTAAGATGCGCGCATCGTGGAAAGATGATTTAAAACCGTGGACTTTGAGTGAGTCATTTAAAAATAGAGATAAAAGTGCAATGATGTATATAAATATACACGGTAAAGCAATAGAATCATATACGAAGACATTCCCCCACAAAAAATTAAAAGACATGTTCAAACGAGTAAAGAGGAAATATCCTGAGCGATTCCATGAGGTAGACCAAGGAGTTTATAAAGATATATTCCATCGTTACCATTCATTAACAAGCATTATTAAACCAAACATTATGTCTGGTATAGGTGCGGTACTGCTTGTACCTATTATAGAAACAGAAAAACCATATTCAATTTCATGCGGTGGCACTATGCATCCTACTCATTTTTGTACTGTGGAAGCATTTACTGAAGATAATGTACGATACCAATTTAAAATACGTACTCATGAGATAGAAAATTTCTTGGAAAGAGATAGACAAGTAGAAGAATTAATTAATAAACTAATAATGAAGGAAATAAAATAACATGGCAGTTTTAATATTATCAGGAATTATGAATACAGGAAAATAGTGATGAAAAAATTCTTTATTGTATTATTAGTGTTGGTTCTAGTTGCAGGTAGCTTTTTGCTTTATGCAGGGAATATGTTTTATCCGTTGCTGTTTCCGCAAAGAGCAGGCGTGGAATTTAATTATGACATGGAACCGGTGGAAGTGAAGATGCGAAACGTAACACTTAAAATTCCAGAAGCCTATTTATATAGGAAACTTGAGTGGCGTGATGACGGTACGGTTTACACCCCTATAGGGTTACGAGCATCTTGGAAAGATGATTTAAAACCATGGACTTTGAGTGAATCTTTTAAGAAACGGGATAAAAGTGCAGGAGCAACTATCTTTATTCATGGACATAAGTCTTTAGATTATGTTGAAAAAAAAATTAAAGGAATACTTCAGCTTATGAAGAGGGCATACCCTCAACGTTATGATGAGGTGGATAAGGGAATTTATAAAGGCATCTTCCATCGTTATAATGTATTGACTAAAGTTAAAAAAAGAAATCCTGAAGGAATAGCCAGCATTATATTATTACCCGTTAAGAAAACTGAAAAACCTTATTGGATTAGTTGCCCTAAAAGCTCAAAGCCCGATAACCGTAGGTGTACGATAAGAACATATGCAGATAATAATATTTATTTTGATCTGAGAATGCCATTTCAGGAAATTGAGTTCTATGAAGAAAAGACAGAGAAAGTAAGAAATTTAATAAACCAATTTATTATAAAGGAAGGAAAATAACATGGCAGTTTTAACATTAGCAGAGATTCAGAACACACAATCAGTTGCACAGAACCACCTATCGCAAAGGGTAGGATATTCGGTAAATATTGTAAAGTAATGGTGGTGTAATAATAGATTTGATCTACTATCTATCAGTTTCCCTGCTACCACTATTTTTGCGGGGTAATTTCATAAAACAACAGGGAAAATAGCAATTTTATTATATTATTACCTTCTGAAGCCCAGAGTTCTCGCCATACTGCAGAAGTTTTCCCTAAAAACAAGAACAGGGAACTAGTAGGGAAATCGTTTGTATTCTAATAACATTTAGGGATGTATTATGGTCCGACAACCTTCAACGTACCTTCTTTCAAGGTATCCTTAACAATTGCATCATCAAAAGGCCTATAGTTGCTTCGGTAAATGAAGCAACCAAACCATTCGGATTATCCTTATTTGTCCAGATACACTCCTGATAATCACGATCAGATAGTTCCTGTAAAAATTCAAAGAAATGGTTTTTAAATATTTCACTACGTTTTGTCTTTTGGTTTTTCCATTTGGTTTGAGATTTTTACTTACTAAATTCCCAATCAGTATTTCTTTTCTTCCTCCTTTGGGTGCTTTTTGCCCTCTATGTATCAGCCTTTTCTTCACCTTCTTTGCAGCTTTGTTAACCTGCTTCCCACTTTTTTTGAATATCTGTTTAAGAATATCAAAACCAAGTTTACCTAAACCTGCCACTTGAACAGGAGCAGCACCACATCTGCAATTATAGTCATTGGCCAAAGGTTTATTGGGGATGGCTTGTGGGAGGTGTGTTGGGGTGATAATTTTAATTGCTTTCTAAAATGGCTCCTACTTCCCTTTGAATTATAGCTGGTAGATTTTTAATTTCTTCACCGTATTTTAAATATAGTCTATTGTCATTTATGAAAATCTGCCCAATAGATTCTCCTATAGAAGATAATATATAATCTTCTAAAATATTCCATGAAATTGAGATAAGGAAAATAATGACCTCTTCTTCTGCATAATCTCCTAAATCAATAATTGCATCATCAACTTCATCATCTCTTGCAGTTGGATCTTTTATAATATCAATTAGCTGTTTGTATGTCATTTTCACTCCAAATTTATATGTGTGCCAATTTTTTTACCGCCTGTTTTGCCAGTTAATGGGTTATGGTACCTTCCATCTGAAATTTTTGCATCAAATCTTGGTTTTTGACTTCCCGCTGATAAGCCTTCCCGAGTACTTGGTTCAGGTTTAATTCTTAGCCTCCAAGAAAACTTACCATTTTTATCATATACACCCCATATTTCTGGACCGCCACTATTTTTCTTTTTTACATAATTATTATCTTTTGCCCATTTGCGAAGTTTTCCAACATTTTCCTTTCCCTTTGGCGACAACTTCCTAAAGGCTTCATCAAATCTGTTCGGTTTTTTCCTAATTTTATCAATAATTTTTCCAATTTTTTTACGGCTTTTAAGCAGTATTGTTCCGGTTATTGCAAGGAGGGCAGCTTTGTCTAAAACAGCCAGTTGTATTGGAGCCATTTGGCAACGGCAATTATAGTCATGACCGGGATGACCGGTGGGCGGAGGTTGATCCCATGAGAATATCTTTCCATTATTGGCGGCGTGATTTGTTTAATAACAGGGGGACGAACCTTACTTGTTAGAGCGGAGGCTTTCCATTGATCTCTGCACGAGAATTTCTTCAGCAGCAATTTCACTTGCACGATCTGAATCTTTGAGTTCAATAATTTTTGCATCTATCAAGGCATCAACTACTAAGTCAGCAGCAATTTCACTTTGTTCTTTTAAGAATTCTGCTGTTTCTTTGTTATCCATATTATTTCTCCTAATCTGAGAATTTAATTTTCCGATATGGGAATTTTTAACATCTAAATCTATAGCAGGTTCACCGCTTCTGGACTTAGGACGCTTTCCAATCTAATCACCGTTAGGAAGTTCTATTTTACTTCTTTCCAAGAATCCATAGGTGCACCAAAATCTTCAAAAGCAACCTCTTTAGCAAAATTTAGTGTGTCCTGCAAATCATCAATTGAGTTAAAACCATCTTTATCATAAACATATAGATAATATCCTTCACCAACAATATTGTCGTTTGTATCGAAAAGATTTGTATGTTCGATTTTAAACGTAAGTCCTTTTGGATGTTTAAAATTAGAAATAAATTTCATTATTAATTACTCCTTAAAATAATAGCGGTGTTTCTTGCCAGCATCTCTCCATTTACTATTTGGGCGTTTTCTCTCAATTTGAAAATGTGGCTTATCGTTTCCACTGTTATTAATATCAAAACGAACTTTTTTGTCACCTCTTATTAAAATTGTATCGCCATCTTTATTTCTTATGTGTCTTCCTTGCCCGCCTAAATATTCTTCTATAGAATCTCTTGCTTTTTCAATTTCACCCTTACTTTTGGCTATCTCTTCAGCAATATCATCAGGCTTCCTCCTAAACACCTTAGCCACCGCCTTACCGACAGCCTCAGTTCCCTCAACGGCAATTCGGCGGAGGGTGAATATGGGTATTAAGAATAGTTCGGGGAATATTTCCTCTGCTGGAGGGTCTTTGAATGCGGGTTCTGCCCAGCACCTACAATTATAATCATTGGCCAAGGTTTATTGGGGATGGCCTGTAGGCGGCGGATTATCCCATCTAAATACTTGACCATCATTAGCTGCATGTGATGGGCGTGTTTTTGCATCGTCATGAGAATGCCAGATATGATAGGGATTTAAATTTCAGGAACGCTTGAAAAATAATAAAAGGGGCCTTCTTCTTTGAACTCAACATCTTCAAGTGTAAGATTTAATAATTCTTTCTTATCCAATACCTTAGATGTTTCCGTATCATATAGTTTTTCTGAATAGATAAGATAGATATCATCTTGTGCAATAAGGTAATTTATTTCATCTTGCAACAATTTGAAAGCTTTCTTTCTACTTACGTTCATGTCATCCACAATATCAATTAAAGCTTCCCATAGGCCACTTTCTTCTAATGAAGAAAGAAGCATAGCTTTTTGTACAAAATTATCATAGATTGTGCCATTTATCATTCCCTGTTTGCTGTCCATTTTATATACCTCTATTTTAAATCTGGATTTCCTTTTAATGAAACCCTTACCTTTTTATTTCCCACCGTTGTTTTTATATATGGTCCTTTGTGTAATTTATTACCATTAGTATTTTTTGGATATCTGGAGTAAATATACGAAAGAAATAAACTTCATAGCTAGATTGGATACTGAGTAAGAAGACTTGCTGACTTGAATGCGTCTTGAATTGAAATTTTAACGTCAGATGTTCCCACTTTAACGAAATCAACAGTGCTTTCAGAGCCATCACTGGCTTTGATTAATTCCAATATACTGGCGGCTTTTTCACGGACAATTTGCATTTCAGGAGAGTCAATAATTTCTTCTTGAGATTTATTATATCCGACATTATCAACAACTGCATATAATTCTTGCAACGCCTGATGCACTTTTGTATTGATGAGCACTGCTCCTTTCTCATGCAAAATTTCCTTGAGGTTATGATCGTCAAAAAGATCACTTACACTACTGCCATAAGATGCCGAAAGTCCCTGATTATTCTCAAACCATGCAACTTTCTGAAATTCTTTACTAGCCAATGCCTGCAAGTCATCAATAAGGTTTTCTATATACATCGGTTATTCACTCATTTAAATTTTTCTGGGTCAAATTTCTCAAACTCTTCCAATGGAATATGAGACTCTTGTGATTGTCGCGGCACTTTATTACCATCTTTATTAAAGCTTTGTCCAGTTTTTTGCACTCTGACATTATCAACCTGCTGTCCAAGATTACTACTTTTAGGATCACCTTTAGAAACTTTTACATAAGTACCACCGTCTTTGACTTTTGGATCTTTATAGATATATCCTTTGCCATCATTTGTCCGTTCCTTTTTCCAATCTTTCGGCACACCTTTAGGACGTTTCGATATTGGTTCTCTGAATATTTTTCCAACTGCTTTGCCTACAGCTTGAATTCCCTCAACGGCAATTCGGCGAAGGGCGAAGGCTGGAATGATGATGAATTCGGGGAATACTTCTTCTGCTGGAGGGTCTTTGAATGCGGGTTCTGCCTAGCATCTGCAATTATAATCATGACCGGGGTGACCTGTTGGAGGAGTGATGTCCCACGAGAATATTTGCCCATCATTAGCGGCGTGATCAGGACGTGTTTTTGCATCATCCATTGCGTGCCAGATATAATGCGTATAACCTTCCTCACGCTGCTGCACCTCGCTCAGCTTGCCATTAAAATGCGTTGCCAGCATATCCATTTTGCGAGGGATGGCGGAATCTTGATGGGTTTCTATAGCTTGCTCTATAGCCTCAAGAATTTCCTCAGAATTTTTACCCTGTTTAGTTAGTTTATCCAGTTCTTTGTCGACAAATTCTCGTGTTCCATCATCAATTATTGTTAAATATAATTTTATAAATGCTTCGGTAGCATCTTGATTGGTTTGTGAATCTGTAATAATAGATTTTTGGCTAGTTTTTTGATCTGGAATTATTTTTCCAAGAAGCTGCTGTTGAATATCTGCATTAATCTGTTGGATCTCCTCTGCAATTAGCCTTGCATTGTCCTCTAGAGGAAATATTATTTCGGGCAGTAGTTTTTCTAGAGGAATAGCTTGATATTGCTGTTTGATAGGGGCAATTATATAGTCGGGAGTATGAATATGTAATATTGGTATATTCGGGCTATTGAGCATGGTTGCCTGTGCTTTTCTCCTATAACGAGCATTATCTCGCTCAAGCTCATTTGTGGCTTTTAAAGGGGAATTATGCAGAATTTCCCATAGTGCATTTCTCAGATGGTGCTTGGCTAATTCTTTGTCACCCCGTAATCTTGCCTCAACATAGTCATGCATGTTATAGTAAAATCGTGCATCCTCATTAGTCAGCATCGGGTTTTCGTAATACAGATGCTCTATTGCCAGTCGCTCATTGGGCAGTAAATCCTTCCAAATATCACCGTATAAAACGACTTCAAGATAGGAGTCATTATCATTTAAGGCAGCCTTATATTTTCCCTTTTCAATCAGTGGAATCTGGTTGACTCCATATGGCAGAAAACTGACAATAACGTTATCACGCATATCCTGATATGTTTCGGAATCTTCTGTGCAAATAGCAGTCTTAAGTCTGCTATACTTCTGACGAAATTCCTGTATCTGTGTTATTCCATAGCTCATAGAATTAAGGGTAAGCATAATTCGCTATATCCGGAAGTGGCAGATTGTAAATAAAAAATATTCTTGAAGCTCGCGAAAAATCTGATGAGTCTGAGAACATGGTGCTATACGCCAGATCGTGATTATTGCCTGCAATCATTGGAATTGGAATGTGTAGGAGGAGAAATTGCTTGCATAATATATGCAATTAAACTGAATACAACACTGAATATAAAGCCATATTTACTGGCTTTTTTCGTGTACAAAAACCTCAACAGGTCGGAGGGAATTTGCCGCTGATGATATTGCTCAGAATCGCCAAGAATTTTGATAAAAAAGAGGTAATAATGCCTAAGATGAAAGAAGCCATCACCAAAAACCCCGCACACAGTACGAGCTTCACCCCGAAGGGGAATGACATCATCAATATACAAGAAAAATGGTGGAGGTAAGCGGGATCGAACCGCTGACCCCTTGCGTGCAAAGCAAGTGCTCTTCCATCTGAGCTATACCCCCACATTGTGGACAAGAGCGTTATATTCATTTGCTGAATAAATGTCAAACAACTTTTATATTTAAAAGGTCTTTTTTTTATATATAGAATCTATCTTATTGTTATTTTACAAAAAACTCTTATGTGAGGCCATAAAATCCACCAAAAATAGAATCTAAACACAGAAAGTTAATAAATATTATAATTCAATAATTTATAATATTACGTATATTGACCAGCAGCATGACCAGATGACCAAGCCCACTGGAAGTTAAATCCGCCTAAATGACCAGTTACGTCAACAACTTCGCCAATGAAATATAGTCCTTGAACTTTTTTTGCTTCAAATGTTTTGGATGATAGTTCGTTGGTGTCAACACCACCTATAGTGACTTCCGCCTTGTTATATCCCTCTGTTCCGTTTGGTATTATTTCCCATTTGTTAATTGAGTCAGCAATTTTCTGAATTTGTTTGTTAGATAAGTCTGCAAAATTACCTTTATAATTATATCGTTCGCAAATATTTACAGCTAATCTCTTGGGAAGGATGGTTGTTAGATATTTTTGAATTTCTTGTTTGGGCAATGTATCTTTCATCCTTTTTAATTCTGCTATCATGTCTAAATCAGGAGCAAAGTTGATTGAGACTATGTCTCCTTTGTTCCAATATGATGAAATTTGGAGAATGGCAGGGCCACTTAAACCTCTGTGAGTAAATAGTAAGCCTTCTCTGAATGATCTATTGTTGCATGATGCAATAACTTCAAGTGATATGCCAGACAAAATTTTAGGGTCAGATATTGTTTGTTTATCAAGAGTAAATGGAACTAAGGCGGCTTGAGGAGAGATGATATTTAATCCGAATTTTTTTGCAATATCATATCCCCATCCTGTCGATCCCATTTTAGGAATTGATGGACCACCAGTCGCAATTACAACAGATGTCGATGATTGTTTTTCATTCGCTCCTGTAATATCTATACTAAAGCCCTCATCAGTTTTGCTGATATTCTTAACTTCTTTATTGACGAGAATCTCTACACCAACCGATTCGCACTCGGAAACCAGCATATTTATAATTTGCTTTGCAGACCCATCGCAAAAGAGTTGTCCTAAGGTTTTTTCATGATAGGCAATATTATATTTCTCAACAAGATCAATAAAGTCATATTGTGTATATCGTTTTAATGCTGAAACACAAAAATAAGGGTTTTTGGATAAATAATCGTCGGGAGTTGCATGCATATTCGTGAAATTGCAGCGTCCACCACCAGATATACGAATTTTTTCACCTACAGACTTAGCGTGATCAAGAAGCAAAACCTTGCGTCCTCTCTTGCCAGATTCTATAGCGCACATTAGTCCTGCAGCGCCTGCGCCAATTATTATAACGTCATATTCCATTTTGTTACTATTTTTGTTTATTTAACAACTAACTATTTATATCAGATCGAATATAATATATATAATTTTATACTTCTTGCATATTTAAAAATATCGTATAGGTTCTCGCTCTCAGGTTAACTTACAAAAAGAATAAACATGCCAAAAGAAGCAGAATTAGATAATAATGGTGATATTGTCAATAAAATGAAAATAGAAAAGCCAAATTTCAAGAATTCAAAAATAGAAATATTGTCAGGACTAACAGTTGCTCTTGCACTAGTACCTGAAGCTATAGCATTTGCATTCGTTGCTGGAGTTGCTCCTTTGGTGGGGCTTTACGCAGCATTTATAGTAGGTCTAATTACATCTATATTTGGTGGTAGGCCGGGCATGATTTCTGGTGCAACGGGAGCTTTAGCTGTAGTTATGGTAAGCTTGGTTGCTGAACATGGTGTTGAGTATCTGTTTGCTACTGTTGTCCTTATGGGGATTCTACAGGCTTTAGCGGGTATTTTTAGATTGGGTAAATTCATAAGAATGGTTCCTTATCCAGTAATGTTAGGCTTTGTTAATGGTCTTGCAATTGTTATTTTCTTGGCGCAATTGGGTCAGTTTAAAGTTAAGGATGCTGCTGGCGGATTGGTCTGGATGGAAAATAATGCATTAATGATGATGGTTGGAATAGTTGCAGTTACAATGTTTATTATTCATTTTCTTCCTAAGGTAACTAATAAATTTCCTGCTCCATTGGCAGGGATATTAGTCGCGTCAGCTATAGTTATTATTGCTGGATTGGATACACGTACAGTAGGGGATTTGGCTAGGATTTCTGGTGGTTTACCACAGTTCCATATTCCTTCTGTTCCGTTTAATCTGGAAACTCTATATATCATATTTCCTTACGCTGTAATACTTGCGGCGATTGGTCTTATTGAATCATTACTTACTCTAACTTTAATCGATGAAATGACTGAAACAAGAGGTCGTAATAGTCGTGAATGTGCTGCTCAAGGAGCTGCTAATATTGTTACTGGTTTCTTTGGTGGTATGGGCGGTTGTGCTATGATTGGTCAAAGTATGATAAATATAAATTCTGGTGGTCGTGGTAGAATGGCGGGAATTTGTGCAGCTTTATTCTTGCTATCATTTATTTTATTTGCCTCAACATGGATTGAGATGATTCCTGTGGCTGCATTGATTGGTGTAATGTTTATGGTGGTGATTGGAACTTTTGAGTGGTCTTCTTTACGTATCATTCATAAAATCCCTAAGTCTGATGCATTTGTATTGATTTTAGTATCTGCTGTTACTGTTGCTACTGATTTGGCTATTGCAGTAGTTGTCGGTGTAATAGTTTCTGCATTGGTATTTGCTTGGGAATCTGCTCATTCAATATATGTTGATGTAAAGTCTGAGTCTAAGAGTAAAAAAGTATATATACTACATGGTCAGTTGTTTTTTGCATCTATAGGTCATTTTAAAGAATTATTTGACCCTAAAAATGATCCTGAAGAAGTGGTGATTGACTTCATACATTCTAGAGTCTGGGATCACTCAGCTTTAGAAGCTATAGATGCACTTTCAGAAAGATATCGTAAAAATGGTACAAATCTTCATCTCCTTCACTTAAGTCCAGATTGTCGAGATCTGTTGCATAAGGCAGGTCGTATGGTGGAAGAGGATAAGGACGGCGATCCGCATTATAGAGTTGTTGTAGATTACAAAGATCATCCTCCAGGCGAGTCTTTAAGTTGATTTTGTTATAATCAGTATGTATATAAGTATCTATGTTCAATGATAAAAAAACTATAGTTAGTTCTGACATAGAGAAAGCAAAAAAACTTGAAAAACAAAATAATTTTCAAGAAGCATTATCTATATATAAAAATCTACTAGACAGATATCCTGAGGAGATTGATGTTATTTTTGCGCGTGGAAGGTTGTTCCAAAATATTGGAAAGCTACAAGAGGCATTGCGTGATTTTAATCATCTAATTAAGAGGGGTTTAAATGGGTATGCACTTCTATATAATACGGCAGAAACTTTAAAGCTATTGAAAGAATATGATCAGGCAATTTCATATTATATGAAGGCCATTACTAGTAAAAATGATGAACTATATATATATCATGCCGCATGTGATTTGATGATTAGAACTAATCAGATAAGTCAGGCTAGAGAACTGGTTAATTTAGGTTTTAAAGTTTTGCCAGAGAACCCTGATTTATATTCAATTGAAGGAAAGTTATTCGCCTCTGAGGATAATTACAAAGATGCAGATAGGGCTTATAGCAAGGCATTAAAGTCATTGGGAAGTAGCCCATCTAAAAATTATATATTAAATGAATATGCTAAAGTTAAAGAAAAACTTGGTAAATATGATGAGGCGATTGATCTTATAATAAAGTCAAAAAGTGATGAGAAGAAGAGACTCGACTTAAAGGGGGCATCTACGGAATTTATTGACAATTTTATAAGAAAATCAAGTCAGATTAATATCGAGAAAGATTGGCAGGGAAAGACAGAAAGTGATAATGAATCTCCAATATTTGTTGTTGGTTTTCCTAGGTCTGGAACAACCTTAATGGAGCAGATTCTATATTCTCATCCACATCTAGCCGTATCAGATGAAAATAATATTATGCCTAATATGGTTTTCAATATGGCAAAAATACTAAAACAGAAAATTGATTATCCAGATGGGTTCAATTACCTTACAAAGGATAAGATCCTAAAATGGAGAGGGGAATATTATTCTAGAATGGCAACTAATATTCTGGATTTTAAAATCGGACAAAGAATTGTAGACAAAAATCCAATGTCGTTTATTTATATGCTTACAATAAAAAGATTTTTTCCTGAATCTCCTGTTCTTATGATGATTCGTGATCCACGTGATGTTGTCTTGAGTTGTTTTTTCCAGAATTTCACTCCAAACCCCAGTAATATGCATTTTTATTCCCTTGAAGATTGTGCTAAATATTATGCTGATGCAATGGGCTTGTATCTGAAATATAGGGATAATTTAAATATGAATATTCTTCAAGTGTCTTATGAAGAATTATGCAATGATTTTGAGGGCAGTATAAGAAGTATTATTTCTCATGTTAATGAAGATTGGACAGATGATATACTTAATTATTATGGACAAGGTCATCGTTATATTGGGAATCCTAGTTTTAATGCAGTTACAAAAGAGATTGATAATAGTGCAATTGCAAAATGGGAAAATTACGATAAGCATATTGAAAAGGTGCTTCCAATTCTAGATCCATTTATAAAAGAATTTGGATATAATACTTAAGATAAAAATATTTAATGTTTTCTTTGCTTATTTAGTAGTATTAATAATCATAAGATTAAAAACTATGGGAATGGAATGAAAATACTAATAACAGGTGTGGCTGGTTTTATAGGCTTCCATACTGCTAAGTCACTACTCTCAGAAGGGCATCAAATTGTTGGAATAGATAACCTTAATGATTACTATGATGTCGAATTAAAGAAAAGTAGGCTGAATCTCTTAAAGGAAACCGTTCGTAATGGAACTGGTAATGAAAATGATTTTAGTTTTTATCATGATAATATAGCTGATCAAAAGGCATTGGATAATATTCTTGATGATCATGATGATATAGAGATAATTATCCATCTTGCTGCTCAGGCTGGTGTTAGATATTCATTAGAAAATCCTCATGCTTATGTTGAATCTAATTTAATGGGGCATGTTTGTGTATTAGAATTAGCTAGAAAAATCAAGGGATTGAAGCATTTACTTTATGCAAGTTCTTCATCTGTTTATGGCGGTAATACAAAGCTTCCTTTCTCTGTTGAGGATGATGTAAGTAAGCCAGTTTCTCTTTATGCAGCGACAAAAAGAGCGGATGAGTTGATGTCATATACCTATAGTCATCTATATAAAATTCCACAAACTGGATTGAGATTCTTCACTGTGTATGGTGCTTGGGGAAGACCGGATATGGCATATTTTTCATTCACAAAAGCTATATTGGAAAATAGACCAATCAGTGTTTTTAATGATGGAAATATGGAAAGGGATTTTACATATATTGATGATATTGTTGATGGTATTAAATCCATTATGAGTACAGTTCCAGAGAGTGATTCTGAAAATAATGTTCCTCATAGAGTTTATAATTTAGGTAATCATAAATCAGAGAACTTGGTTAAATTTATTGAAGTTATTGAAGAATCTTTGGGGCAAAAGGCTGAGAAAATATATAAGCCACTTCCCAAAGGGGATGTTATTGCAACTTACGCAGATATAAAAGAGAGTCAGAGAATATTTAATTTCTCTCCAAAAACTTCTATAGAAGAAGGTATTCCAAAATTTGTTGAATGGTATAAAGAGTATTATTTATGAAAAAAATATTAGTCGTAGGTGGAGCTGGTTATATCGGCTCTCACATGGTGAGTTTGCTTAAGGGTCTTGATGGTTATGAACCAATTGTGCTTGATGATCTGTCATATGGTCATAAAGAAATGATTGATGGTGATGTAGAGTTTATCAAAGGATGTGCAGGAGATTCTGATCTTCTTGATGATATATTTGCTAATCATAATATATCTGCAGTGATGCATTTTGCCTCATTTATCCAAGTTGGGGAATCAGTAGAAAACCCGTCTATTTATTATGATAATAATGTATCAAAAACAATAAGCCTTATAAATTCCATGGTGAAAAACAAAGTTGATAACTTTATTTTTTCTTCTACGGCGGCTACATTTGGCAATCCTGAATATATTCCTATCGATGAAAAACATCCTCAAAAACCTATTAACCCTTATGGGCGAAGTAAGTTGATGGTTGAACAATTGCTCGCTGATTATAAGCAGGCATACGGTTTTAATTATGGAATACTTAGATATTTTAATGCGTGTGGTGCACATACAAATGGAAAAATAGGGGAGTGGCATGATCCTGAGACTCATCTTATTCCACTTGTTTTGCAAGCTGCATCAGGAAGAAGGGATAATATAAAGATTTTCGGTACGGATTATAATACTGAGGATGGCAGCTGTATTAGGGATTACATTCATATAGAAGATTTGTGCGATGCTCATTTGAAACTATTTGAATATATGATTGCTGGTGATAGTGGTAATGCTAATAAGGAAACCTCATTTAATCTTGGCACAAGTGAAGGTATTTCCGTTATTCAAATAATTGAAGCTTCCAAAAGAATTACTGGTAGAGATATTTTATCTGTTATTGAAAATAGGCGTGATGGTGATCCGGAATCTTTAATTGCTGATGGAAAAAAAGCAATGGAAATTCTTGGGTGGAAGCCAGTTAAGTCGGATATAGAAACTATTATCCAAACTGCTTGGAACTGGGAATTAAAATTGCAGAGCCTCTAGATTGTTTTGAACTTTAACATTAAGGTTATTATATGAAATTAAAAATATTATTATTTTTACTCTTTTTATTAGTTATTATTTTTTGGTATCTTGCCAGTAATAGTAATGATGTAAAGAGGGCAGTGAATAGAATTAGCAATAACGTTCAAAAAGAAGTTAACAGTTATAAAAAGAACCAAGAAAAAACGAAAGATGCCGAATTAAAAGCTTCTGATCCAGAAAAGTGGAAACAGGCACAACTGGTACATGTTGCTAAGCAAGCATATTTAGTTGAAACCCTTCTTCATGTTTTTAAAGGTAAATATAATGTATTGCCAGGAGATATGTCTAAAAAGAAGGTAAAAGCTTTTGGTTTTACCTTAGATTACAAACGTGACGAAAAATTAAGGGGTAATGGCAAAATTGAACCTCATGAATCAGATGATGCTTGGAAGCATTTAAAGGAAGCAAATCTTATAAGGGACGTACCATCTACAAAATTAGATAATATAGGTTTTTCACTTGTATATTATACTTATAAAGGTCGTTCAGGTCATGCTGTGTTGATTGGTTCTAAGAGTTCTTCTGGTATCTATGATGGTGGTGGTTTTACAGTCAAAGACGCAGTCTTTACAAGTCAGCAAAGAGGGGCTATAATGATAAATGGTCATGGTAGTAATGATTGTATCAAGGATATGAAGATAAATAATGAGAGTAATGATAAATCATGTGCGTTACTTATTTGGGTTGATGGTATTTAAGGTAAAATAATATAGATATCCTCTAAGTTAATTAAAGATATAGTATCCAAAATAGTTAATATACTTAAAACGTTATAGCATCGTCTAAATCATTATCAACGAATGAACTTTCGTTATTACCAGTATTTCCTCTTGGTTGTTTTTATCAGGGAGTGATTATAAATTATAGTCTCCACCTTTGTTGTTAAGAATAAGTAATTAGATTACTGAATTGGTAAAACTTCAGGGCAGTTTGCCACGCAGATTTGCCTATTGATAATTTTTCCTCCGCAACTCTGAAACTCAACTTCATATTTTTGTTCACAACTGCAATATGATGAGCAATATTTAGAGTGTTTTTCAATATAGTAATTTAAATCTGGAGATCTTGGTTCATTGGGATATGGTTCAAGAGCTGAATATAGTAAGCTATTTTGGTATTCATGACAATGTTCTGCATTTTTCTTGCATTTTTTCTCTAGCTTATGCAATTTATGACGAAGGTGATATTGACGGTCATATGTTTCTTTACGAGTTTGATACCTGATCATGTCGTCATTATATCTTCTTATGCTGTCGTTATATAATGGGCGAGCAGATCTTTCAGCATCACTTAGGCATTGGGAGTATATTATTTTGCATTCATTCTCGCATGCACTTTTCTGTGTTAATGCCTTTCTTACACATTCTTGTCCAAAACGATCAGATGGTTGTACAAACTCTGTAGATACGTGGTACCGAGGGCTACAGCTAGAAATAAATAATATGGATAGTAGAAGGAAAATATATTTCATAAGATTATATTCGGTTGGTAAATATAAATAATATTACTATATTATAAAATTACAAGCCACTCTTTAAATACTCACTATTACAGTGATATGGGATTAAAGAGTGACTTATATTTATGTATTAGAATGGTATAGCATCATCTAAATCATTATCAACAAATGAGCTTTCATTGCTTCCTGCGTTTCCTTGTGCAGGTAATGATTGTACATTTGAATCACTACCACCAGATTTGTTGTCAAGCATAACCAGTGTTCCACCAAAACCTTGTAGGACTATTTCTGTAGTATATTTCTCTACACCAGATTGATCCGTCCATTTTCTTGTTTGCAACGCACCTTCTATATATAATTTTGATCCTTTCTTAACATAATTTTTAACTACATTAACAAGACCATCATTAAATATAACGATACGATGCCATTCTGTTTTTTCTTTACGTTCACCCGTTACTTTATCTTTCCAGCTTTCAGACGTAGCAATGGTTAAATTTGCTATTTCCTTGCCATCTTGAGTGGAACGAATTTCAGGGTCACGACCCAAATTACCAATTAATTGTACTTTATTTAAACTACCAGCCACTAACTTACTCCATAATAAAAAATTACTATCTATTTTGAATATACTATATATAATACTCCGTTCGTTTAAACAACTTTTTGTGAGTATTTTTTTATGGATGATTTTATAAGCGTTAGAGGTGCGAAGGAGCATAATCTTAAGAATGTTAGCGTTGATATACCAAGAAACCAATTTGTTGTAATAACTGGACTTAGTGGTTCAGGAAAATCATCTCTTGCATTTGATACAATATATGCAGAGGGGCAAAGAAGATATGTAGAGAGTTTATCATCATATGCGCGTCAATTCTTGGAAATGCAAGATAAGCCAGATGTTGAGTCTATAACTGGTCTTTCACCAGCAATAGCGATTGAACAAAAAACTACTTCAAAAAACCCTCGTTCTACAGTTGCAACGATAACTGAAATATATGATTATCTAAGGCTTTTATTCTCAAGAATAGGTGTTCCATATTCTCCTGCAACAGGAAAGCCAATCGAAAAGCAATCTGTTTCACAAATGGTAGATAGAGTTCTTGAAGTTCCAGAGAAATCTAAAATATATATTCTTGCTCCAATCGTTAGAGGGGGAAAGGGGGAGCATAGAAAAGAGCTTCTACAACTAAAGAAGAATGGTTTTACTAGGGTGAAAATTGATGGCAAAGTATACATGCTTGATAAAATCCCTCCAATTGACAAAAATAAAAAACATAATATTGAAGTTGTTGTTGATAGATTGGTTGTTTCCAGCGAGTTGGGTAACAGGCTTCCTAGCAGTATAGAAACTGCACTGCAATTAAGTAAAGGGTTATTATATATTGATATAGTATCTCTTCCTGAAGAAGAAAAATCTGATGATGATAAGGATGAAGGGGAAAAAGCAGAGGATAAATCAGATAAAAAAATAGAGAAGAAAACTGGTAATAAGATAGTTAAGACGTTTGCAAAAGGAGATGTTATTATCCTTTCTGAAAAATTCTCATGCCCAGAGTCAGGTTTCCAGCTTGCAGAGATTGAGCCAAGAATTTTCTCATTTAACAGTCCTTATGGTGCTTGTAATTCTTGCGATGGTTTAGGTACAGAATTATTCTTCGACCCTACAGTTATCGTACCTGATGAAACATTAAGTCTTTTAGAGGGGGCTATACTACCATGGGCTAATATGCAGTCCAAGATGTATATCCAGACTTTAAAAGGTTTAGCTAATCATTATGATTTTAAACTTACTACTAAATATCGTAGTTTGTCTGACGAAATAAAAAATATTTTAATGTATGGTACTGGCTCAGAAGAAATCGCCATAGAATATGAAGATGGTGTAAGAACATATACGGTAACTCAGCCTTTTGAAGGCATCATATATAATATGGAAAGGCGATGGAAAGAAACTGATAGCGTAAGAATACGTGATGAGTTGGATAAATACCAGAATCTTACTGATTGCCGTTCTTGTAAAGGATATAGATTAAAAGAAGAAATTCTATGTGTAAAAATAGCTGAAAGGCATATTGGTGAGATTTGCCAAATGACTATCGAAGATGCTGCTAAGTGGATAGAAAACCTACCTACAAAATTAGGCAAGAAAGATAATGCAATAGCAGAAAGAGTTATACAAGAGCTGGTAAGGCGTATCGGATTTTTAAATAATGTTGGACTGGATTACCTTACATTAGCAAGAAAATCAGGAACTTTATCTGGTGGTGAGAGTCAAAGAATAAGGTTGGCATCACAAATAGGTGCTGGCTTAAGTGGAGTGTTATATGTACTAGATGAGCCGTCGATCGGATTGCATCAGTGTGACAATAGTAAATTGCTTAAGACATTGAAATCTCTAAAAGATTTGGGTAATACGGTTATTGTTGTCGAGCATGATGAAGACACTATGCGTCAATCAGACTATCTAATCGATATAGGTCCTGCTGCTGGAGTTCATGGAGGTAAGATTGTAGCTGAAGGCACTCCTGATGAGGTGATAAATAATCCTGCAAGTGTTACGGGGATGTATTTGAAAGGTGAGAAATATATTCAGATTCCGAAGCCAAGAAAAGTGGATATTGAAAGATGTATATCTATTCGAGGTGCAAGGGAGAATAACCTTAATAACGTCGATGTTGATATTCCTTTAAAGAACTTTGTTGCGATAACAGGTGTTTCTGGAGGTGGTAAGTCGAGTCTTATTCTAAAGATTTTATACAGAGCCGTTGCTAAGCAGCTAAATGGAAATAAAAATATTCCGGGTCAACATGATAAAATTCTTGGTTTGGAATATATCGATAAGATAATCCAGATTGACCAATCGCCAATTGGAAGAACTCCTCGTTCTAATCCAGCTACATATACTGGAGCTTTTTCACCCATTAGAGATTTATTCGTAAACCTTCCAGAGGCTAAAGCTAGAGGATACAAGGCTGGTAGGTTCTCGTTCAATGTGAAAGGCGGAAGATGTGAAACTTGTCAGGGTGATGGTCTTATAAAAATCGAGATGCATTTCCTTCCTGATGTGTATGTGAATTGTGAAGGCTGTAACGGAGCTAGATATAATCGTGAAACATTAGAGATAAAATATAAAGGTAAATCAATATCCGATATTTTACAAATGACAGTAGAAGAAGGTGAAAAATTCTTTAAGAAAGTACCATTAGTATATGAGAAATTAAATGCTCTAAATGAAGTTGGTGTTGGTTATATAAAACTTGGTCAATCTGCAACTACACTTTCTGGTGGTGAGGCTCAAAGGATTAAACTGGCGAAAGAACTTGCTAAAAAATCTACTGGACGAACTCTATATATTCTTGATGAGCCTACAACAGGTCTTCATTCTGATGATATTGCTAAGTTATTGCATGTGCTTCATAAGTTGGTTGATACAGGTAATAGTGTCTTGGTAATTGAACATAATCTTGATGTTATTAAGACTGCGGATTGGATTATTGATATTGGTCCTGGAGGCGGTTCTAAAGGTGGATTCATAGTTGCTGAAGGTACGCCAAAGCATATTTCTGAATGTAAAGAAAGTGTTACGGGGGATTATCTAAAACAGCTATTGGCAGATGGAGTTTATGAGGAAGATCAAGACCAAGATAAGAAAGCTTCCTAAATACATATATCAGTCAGTTTGAGATTATTTTGCAATAATATTATAAGCCTATTTGTGGTTAATTTTACTGCAATTACATTATTAAATCATATGGAGAAAACTAGACTTTAAGGGTTTAGCAATTAAAAAATTATGCTTGAATTAAAAAATATTACATATCGTATAGCTGGTAGAACATTATTAGATGGTGCTTCAATTTCTATTCCAAGTGGCTATCATGTCGGCTTCGTTGGTAGAAATGGTACGGGTAAATCAACTCTATTTAAGCTTATAGCTAAAGAGCTTGAATTGGATGCTGGAGAAATCAATATGATATCCAACACGAAGATGGGTATGGTTCGTCAGGATCTTCCAGATGATGATACAAGTTTACTTGACGTTGTTCTGGCTGCTGATACTGAGAGAGCAAGCCTTATGGAAGAGGTTGAAACTTCTACTGATCCTGAACGTATATCAGATATTTATCTGCGGTTAAATGATATTAATGCTTATGAAGCTCCGTCCAAAGCATCTATTATTCTTTCTGGTTTGGGTTTTGATGTTGAAGAACAATCACGTCCTATAAGTGATTTTTCTGGAGGATGGAAAATGCGTGTTGCACTTGCTGCTGCATTATTCCAAGAGCCTGAATTACTTCTTCTTGATGAGCCGACAAACCATTTGGATTTTGAGGCTATTGTTTGGTTGGAAGCTTTTTTGATGAAGTATCCACATACATTTCTTATTATTAGTCATGATAGAGAAACGCTAAACAAAACTGTGACCCATATTGTTCATTTAGATCAATTGAATCTTGCAATGTACACTGGAAATTATGATCAGTTTGAAACTGCTCATGCGCAAAAGAGGATGGGTCATCAGGCTTTGTTTGATAAACAACAGGCTCATAAAAAGAAAATGATGGAGTTTGTCGATCGTTTTGGGGCTAAGGCTAGTAAGGCTAAACAGGCACAAAGCAGGTTGAAATCTATAGAAAGAATGGACATGGTAGATGCATTAATAGCAGAGAGGTCAACTAATTTTAAATTTCCACAGCCAGAGGAAATCGGCTCTCCTATAATTACTATTGATCATGTAGATATTGGATATACTGAAGGTCAGCCAGTTCTTAAAGACGTTAATTTGAGTATTTCAGGTGATGACCGTATTGCACTTCTTGGTGCAAATGGTAATGGTAAATCTACACTGATAAAGCTGATATCTGGTAACTTGGAAGCTATGAGTGGTGATATTCACCGTAGTGGAAAGTTACGTGTTGGGTATTTTGCACAACATCAATCTGATGAACTTGATATTAATTCAACTGCCTATCAGGTATTGAGGGAATCTATTAAAAATTACCCTGAGCATAAAATAAGAGCAATGCTTGGTAAGTTTGGTTTTGATAAAGCGAAATCAGATACAAAAATTGAGGAGCTTTCAGGAGGAGAAAAGGCTAGGCTTTTATTTTGCATGATGAGTTACGATGCTCCTCATCTTATGCTTTTGGATGAGCCTACAAACCATTTGGATATAGATGCCAGAGCAGCTTTAATACAAGCGCTTAATGCTTATGAAGGTTGTGTAATAATTGTTAGTCATGACCCGCATTTGGTAGAATCAGTTGCAGACCAATTATTATTAGTAAAAGATGGTTCAGTTGCACCCTATACAGATGATCTGGAAGCATATCGTCAATTGATTATTGACCAACGTAGAAAAGAGCGCTCAGATTCTAAAAAGAAGAAAAAGGAAAGCAAAGAAGGCAAGGGAAGCAATAATAATTATAAGAAAAACAAAAAGAAAAAGAAGAAAGTTTCTCCTGAAAAATTAGAGAAAAAACTCAATCAGCTATTAGAGGATAAAAAAGCTCTGGAAGAAGAAATGTCAACACCTAAATCTATCAATAAACCAGGGGTTATGGATGAACTACTTGCTAAATATAAAACATTAGAGAGTGACATTGAAAAGGCAGAAGCCAAGTGGTTAGAAGCTAGTGATTGATACATAGCAAAAAAGATTAATTTAAAATATAAATTTAATAACCCAACCATTGCTAATCTTATATTTGCTCTATAAGATTAGCGCTATGAATAACAATAATATCAAAAGAAAAAATCACTATGTATCTCAAGCATATTTAAAACGTTGGGAATCATCGTTCAAAAAGATTTGGACATATAATACGCTAGTTTCTGAAGATAAAGTTCCATTATGGAAAGAGCGTTCAATATCTGGTATTGCATATAGACCTCATCTATACACTGAGATAGTAGATGGAAATGAAAGTGATGAAATAGAAAATTGGTTTGAGAAAGAGTATGAAACTCCTGCAGAAAAGGTGATTGAAAAAGTAATCTTTAATAGACGTATGAGTCCTGATGACTGGGATATTCTTGTAAGATTTCTAGCTGCACAAGATGTTAGAACTCCAGTAAGGTATTTGCAGCATCAAAAACTTATGGAGGAAAAACTTCCAGATTCAATAGAAGAAACGCTTGAAGAGCTCAAGCAATTAATAGAAAGTAATTCAAGTTTGGACATAATATCTGGAAAAGATTATTCTGAAATCAATACTAAATTCCCAATGAAAGTTATTACTACTTTTGAAGAAGGAAAAGAATTTAGCACCATAGAGGCTAAGGTGCTAATAGGACGTAAAAGTTGGCTCTCTAGCTTTCCTAGATTACTCAAAGATACTGCTAATGTTTTGCATAATCATAAATGGACAATAATGTTACCAGCGAAAGGTTTAACATGGATCACAAGTGATAATCCTGTGATTAGGTTAAATGCTTATGGTCTAGGTGAGTATGACTTACTTGGGGGGTGGGGAAATAAGGGAGGAGATTTATTTCTTCCTCTAAGCCCTCATCACATATTATATACACAAATAGGAAATAAACACCCTCCAAGAAGAGGGACAAGATTCTCTTTAGAACATACAAAAATGATACGCAGATTCTCTGCTGAGAATGCTTTTCGCATGATATTTTCTAACACTCCTGATATGGAAATAGAAAAAATACGCTCACGAATTGTAGATAATAACCAATATAGAAAAGAGGAGATGGATAGAGAAGAGTGGCACCAATATCAATCCCTTGCTGAGAAAGAATACTAATATGCTTTATATGCCATTAATAACAATATACTGCCATTGCGTTCTAAAATCATACATAATCTAATAAAAATAGGAAATACTATAAATATGTACAGTAGTAAATATTATCTAACATAGATAGAATTATCTTCACTACTGTAATTATTGAATAATTACTATATATGTGATACAATAACTGTTATCATAACGGGGATATTTATAGGTAATTATTTGTGAAAAATAATATATCAGGATTTACATTAATTGAGCTTTCTATAGTCTTGATTATTATAAGCTTAATAGTTGGTGGGATTGTCGGCGGAAAAAGCCTTATCCATAGTGCGGAATTGAACTCTGTAATAAGGGATGTTAATAACTTCAAGGCCGTAATAAATACTTTTAATGATAGTTATGATGCTTGGCCGGGAGACATGGTTGATGCAACAACATACTGGCCTGCTCCTGTTGTTACTGTCAATGGTGATGGCAATAATCAAATTGAATGGGCTACGGAACGTTTGACATCATGGCAGCATCTCTCATTATCAGAAATATTGCCTCAATATTATTCTGGACAGCAAGTTGGTGGTGATAGTGCTACTCCAGGTGTTAACATACCTGCTTCTAGTTTGAATCAAGCTGGTTTTCGTTTTTACTATGATACTAGGTATGGAAGGTCAGGTAATAGAGTTCAAATAACGGGTAAAAATGGTACTAGTTTTAATGGTGCTGCTTTGAGCCCGAAGGATGCAGTAACTATTGATAAAAAAATGGATGATGGAAAATCGTCTTCAGGTCAAGTTGTTGCAGTAAATGGATCGGGTGTTACAAATTGTATTGTAAGTAATAATTATGTTCTCAGCGAAGAAGATGTAAGATGCAAAATGACGTTTTGGGTTGAGTAGGCTTTGCTTTTTCAGATGTCTGGAACTACCTTATTTCTAATTTTCACTCTTTAATTTTTTTTTAGTAGTAATCAATCTACCATTCTTTCTACAATCATGTATACTGGAGCTTAGAGTTATTGCTTTATTAAGTAATAAATAAAAGGGGAATCATAGAATGTATCCAGTAGTAAATATAGAATGTACAGAACGTGGTATTACGCAAAAGGCGGATGTTCTGGAATATCGTCGTGATAGGCTAAGGGTTGCTGTGCAAGGTACTGAATTGGCAATTGATATGAGATTAGACAAAAATATATATGTTGGTCGTAAAGCAGGTTTGGAATTTATATGTAGATCTACCTTTGATGAAATAGCTTCGCAAATGGATGTGTAGTCAGATTTATAAGATATATTCCCCAATCTAATGGTTGCAATGTTCGTTATGCACATGAGGAGGGTTTTGTTTTATGAATTTAAACACCTTCTTAATAAGCATTTCACGTTTCGTTCTTGATAAATGGTCTAGGAAAGTAATGCCATTAAGATAATCAATCTCGTGCTGAATTACCGTTGAAAAAAAACCTTCTGCCTCAAGATCTTGTTCTTTCCCATCATAATCAAGATATCGTAATTTTATGATTTTTGGTCTAGTTATTTTGGCTGATATGCCTGCAAAACAAATAGATGCTTCTTCAAATTCCTGAACTTCATCAGATTTCCAGTAAATTTCAGGGTTGATAAAAGTAAATGGTGTAGAAATATTATTTTCATGCAAATCAACAATAGCTATGCTTTTTAGTATGCCGACCATATTTGCGCCTATGCCAACAGCTTTCTCAAATTCAAGAGTTTCAAACATATTATCAACTATAGCCCTAATTTCATTATCAACTTTTTCAACAAGTTCAGCTTTTTTCTTAAAAATAGGATCTGGTGCATGAATAAGCGATAAAGTAGGCATATTTTATTTCCTGTATGTTTCTTTGTTCATTTCATGGATATTAACTGAAATTTTTTGAGCTGAGGGAATTGCTTCAGCGGCAATTTGGTAAGCTGATTTACTTAGTGCGAGTCTTTGCTCAACAGTACGACCTGCAAGAATTGATATAGTAATATGAATAAAATTATTTGTACCATCAGGAAGAATATAATCATTATAACTTATGCTGCGTGCTTTGACAGCATCAGGAGAAAAAAGACCAGATTCAACAACTGCTTTGTGCAATTTTTTAAGAAGTTCGGATTCTCTAATATCATTAGTTAGGTTATCTGAGTATTCTGTTACTATATGTGGCATAATTGAGTCCTGAATTGTTATTTTTTGTTAAGGATTTCATCAATATATAATTCTTCAACTTGTTCTCTTGCCCAATCTGTTTGACGTAGGAACTTAAGGCTGGATTTCATGCTTGGCTCATTATAAAAGCAGCGTATTTCTATCAGCTTACTAAGTTCTTTCCAGCCATAATGATCAACAAGTTCAGTCAGTATGGTTTTTAGCGTAATGCCATGTAGGGGGTTGTTTGGTTGCTCTTGCACTATGTAACCTAACTTTGTTTATCTTCGGTTTTTTCTTCGGCAATTTTCACTCGTATTTTATTTTTGCCAATTTTAGTTCCATGAAGTTCGGATATTGCTTTTTGAGCTTCTGTATCATTTTTCATTTCTATAAAGCCAAACCCTTTTGATTCACCCGTTTTATTATCCATAACCAGACTGCAAGATTCTATCTCACCATATTTGCTGAATAATTCAGATAGTGCATCTTGAGATAAATCTCTTGGTAAATTAAGTGATATTATTTTCATAATAATTATTCCTGTATAAATTTAATTTTTATAATTCTATATGTTCTATTCATATTCGTATTCTTCATAGTCTTCCAATATTTCATTATATATATCAATGAGTTCTTGGCTTTCATATTCGGTTAATTCGTCTTTTTCTCGCAGGGTTGATAGTCTTCTTATAACTCTTTTTCGGATAGGTGTAGATAATGCTTCAGCTATTTTCTCAAGAATTGATAGTGGAACAATTTCGCCTTTCTCGTATTTTATAATATCGCCTTCACGTCTTTTTATTTTACGACCAAGATCCATACATGATAGTTCTCTTGATAGTCGTAATTTTTGTATCCTTTCACCTAATAAAATCTCCGCATCACTCGGAGTATATTTAATGCCCATAATTTTTCCTCATATCAAATTTTGGCTCGATCTATTTACGTTTCACTTTTTGTATTATTTCTTCCAGAGACTGTAAAAAACGTGAGCGATCCTGTTTTGTAAAACTAGGGTTATTGCTTGATGTCTCTCCAATCTCTCGCAGATGCGCACTAACGCTTCTTCCCGCTATAGCGCTTCCTATATTATTCTCCGTAAATGGTTTTCCAGTAGGGTTTACAACATTAGCCTTATTTTTTAAACATCTATCTGCAAGCAATATATCTGAAGTTATAGCTATATCACCCTCGCTTATTCTTTCTGCAATCCAATCATCGGCTACATCTGCTCCTGATTCAACTTTTATCATATGTATTTTACGATTATTAATTGGTTGAAGCCAAGAGTTGCTAACGATATATACGTCTATATCGTGTCGTTCTGCCACTTTTATGGTTTCATTACGAACAGGGCAAGCGTCAGCATCTATGTATATATTAAGCATTGTAACCTGTTATATCTAATAATGTGGAGGAGGGGCTTCTTGATCAGTATTTTGATTTCCATCCAATGCTTCGAGGTATTTTGATTCAAGTTTATTATATTGGTCACGCAATTTTGCAATCTCTTTTTGCTGAATATATAACTCATCACTCAAAAGTGTTATTGCTTCACCCTGATGTGATATAGTTTCTTGTAATTTTATAATCATCTCTTCCATAAATGCCTTGTATCAGCAATGATTCTAAATTTCAAGATTAGCGGTAATTTTTATACAAGCCTGCCGTCAACTATATTAATTTGTCTGTTAGTTCTGGCAGCTAGAGAAGGGTCATGTGTTATCGTCACAATTGTTTTATTTTCCTCTTTTACTAGTTTCTCAAAAAGGTTGAAAACTATATCGGCATTTTTTGTATCAAGGTTGCCAGATGGTTCGTCGGCCAATATAATTAGTGGATCATTTGCCATTGCCCTTGCTATTGCAACCCGCTGACGCTCTCCTCCTGAAAGTTGGTTGGGGTTTTTATATCCCGCATCTTTAAGTCCAAAATGGTCTAGTAACATCTCGGAACGTTCTTTCATTTGCTTTATGCTTTTTGTGCCCAGTTTTCTCATCGGCAGCATTATATTTTCTGATACTGTGAATTCTTGTAATAGGAAGTGGAATTGGAATACGAAGCCAATTTTCTCCAGCCTGATTTTCTCACATTCATTCTTGCTTGCAAGGGTTGTGTTTATTCCATCGATAAATACTTCGCCATTAGTTGGGAAATCTAATAGGCCAATAAGGTACATAAGTGATGATTTGCCAGATCCTGAAGGGCCAGTAACTGCAACAAACTCTCCCTTGTTAATTGTACAGTCGATATTTTTTACCAAGGTTACAGGAATTGTTTCATTGCTTAATGTTCTGGTTACGTTTTCTAATGAAATAGCCACGTTTCCCAGTTTGTTATTGTGAGGGGTGTTATTAGGTTCTGTAGAATTAGGTGTGATATTATTCATTACGCCGCACCTCTGATTATATCAACAGGTTTTAGGGATGCAGCTTTTCGTGCAGGTATGTAGGCAGAAATTGATGACGATATTATGGCAAGAATTCCACCCCATATATATAACCAAACTGATCTATACATTGGGAGTCCATCAAATTGTACAGGTAAGTCTACTTCTCCTTCTACGTTAATGGTTATTGATGCCAATATTTCAACCAAGATGGCTCCAAAAATCCATCCCAAAATTGTGCCAATAACACCTATGACTATGCCTTGGTATAAGAAAATCATCCTTATATCTTTCTCAGAAAAACCCATGGATTTCAATATAGCGATATCTTTTTTCTTCTCATTTACAGATGTGGAAATTATATTGTAGATTCCAAAGCCTGCAACCATTAAAATTGCAGCAACAGTAGAATACATAATGGCATTTTCAATTACAAACATCTCAAATATATTTGCAAATGTTTCCTGCCAACTTTCTGTTTTATATTTATAACGCTCTTCTATTTCAGCTGCGATTTTTGGCGCATTATTAACGTCTTTCATGCGGATGTTGATTTGATTAATGACATCATCCTTATTTTGCAGTGTCTGAGCTTTCTTCAACAACATAAAGCTGCTGATGCTATCGACTTCTGTTACGCCTGTTTCAAATATACCAACTAATTTCATTTTAAATATAACGCCAGCAGGAGATATTACGGAAAGCTTATTCCCCATTTTAATTGATAGTTTTTTAGCTAAAGCTTTACCCAGAATTAGCCCGCTACTATTTGTCATTAAATTATTTAGATTACCCTCGATCATATCTCTTTCGAGATTACTCGCAAAACGTTCTTTTTCTGGATCAATTCCTATAACAGATGAAGATACATCTTTTCCTCCATATCTCAGGAATGCTTCACCCCATAATGCTGGAGCGACCGACAGGTTTTTATGTTTCTCCAGGTCAGAAATTATTTTGTCAGCAGAACGAATCCCACGTAATTCTGCCTTAGGTTTCACTCCTCGTAGTTCTATCGTGCTTTTGGGATATTGTTTGTAAATAGGTTGTAATTGAGACTCACGAAACTCATCCATTATTTTTACGTGAGGGGCAACATCTACAAGCTTCTCGATGAAGAAATTATGCATACCTTGCATCATTCCTGCGATTGCAATAAAGAAGGCAACTCCCATGACAACGCCCATAATGGAAAATAAAGATTGTCTACCACGGTTTTTTATAAAACCTATTGCGATAGAAAAATTCATCTAATGTTTCCCTTTATTTATATATATAGATGGGTTCAGTAAGATTTGATCTGTTTCTTTAATTCCCTCTAATATTTCAGTGTTATTATCGTTAGAGATACCAGTTTTAACTTCTTGTATTTTTATTTTCTTTCCATCCATTTTCCATATTTTGTTATCTATAACACTTATGGTTGGTACTAGTATTGCATTATCACGCTGTTTTGTAATGACGTTAATTTCTACTGTCATTCCTATCATAAGAGGTGTTTTGTTATCTATTGATACGCGGACTCTAAAATTTTTATCTATAGGGTCGCCTTTGGGGGTTATTTCAGATATTTTACCATCAAAAGATCTATTCGGAAATGCATCTGCCTTTATAAGAACTTTTTGTCCTATTTTTACCATAGGTATATCTTCTTCATCGATATTGGCAGTTATCCTGAGAGGAGATAGTTTTCCTACCCATAAGATATCTTTGCCGATAGTTGCTACTTCACCTGATTCTATATTTCGTTTTAAAACTACTCCATCCATAGGTGACTTTATTTGCATACGAGCAACGACTTCGTTTTGGGTTTTAATCTGTGCGCTAACAGTCTTGTATTCACTATTGATTAGCTCATATTTGCTGATACTGGCGTTGTCGGTTGAAACTAATTCTTTATATCGCACAAGCTCTTTTTCCAAATATGCTAGCCTTGATACAAGCTCCGTTGCTTTGGAACATTCAACAGAATCATCAAGTTTGGCTAATGTCTGATTAGACAGGATTGATTCACCCTCATCTACATAGATCTCTGATATTCTTCCTGATATTTGAGTAGAGATTTTTGACCAGAAAACAGGTTCTACTTCGCCATTAGCATAAACAGCTTGAATAGCTTTTCCTATAAATGGAGTTGTGGTTTCATAATTATTTTTAACATATGAACGCCAGAAAAATAGAGAGGCAATTACAGATATTGATAATAATATAATTATAATTTTCTTCATGATGCTTCTTTATTAATAGATATTTAAATGATCTATAACCAAAAATTTTGACAGTATATTTATGATATATAGCTTGTTATATTTATATAATAAAATTGCTTTACGTAAAAGGGAAATATCGTAAGAGTATTTTTGAATTTCCTTAGTTGTTTAATATTTAACAGTTAAATTATATTATATTTCTTAACCTTATAGTAACTATTTTATGTTATTTATTGAATCTAATTATTATTGAATACGATACGCCGACTCTAAATAAGTTAATTTATTATTATGCTTAGGTAATATTTATAAGGAATCAGAATGAGTAATAAAACTGAAATAACTACTGACGATTTAGGATTGCTTCTTGAAACCGAAACCAATAATGGTGAGGGGACATTATGGAATGATTTTGATAATGCAGCACAGGCATTGGTTATTATAAATATGACAGGGAAGGCTGATGAAACAATAAAAGAAGAAAAGCGTGATTCTATAGAAGAACTTCAATCACTTCATAGTGAAATGAGTGAAGTTATGAATAAAATATATCTAGTTGATGATAGCGTAGAGCCATCAATTAGTACTGAAGAAGTTATAGGAAGTTTTAATAAATTGGTAGATGTACTGAACCCAGATAATGAAAATGCAAAAAAATATATTGAAGATATTAATGCAGCATTTGAAAAAATTGGTATTGATATTAATGAAAGGAGTGAAGGACATTTTGCAAATATGGTAAAAAACCGTACTGATATTTCCAGATAGATTCTAACTCTGATAAAGAAAACTTAGAACTACACTGAATCCGTAATTGCTGAAACTCTCTAACTAGTTGATAATTCTTTAATTAAAAAACTGTTTTCAGATTATTCTACTCTCAAATTAGAAGGAATTGACATTGATGGATAATGTGGGTTTGGTCCTTCCATTGTGCATTTATGCATTTTACCATCATTATGACAGCGTTTAATAGCACTTGATTGTTCTCCTTCACATGCGCTTATCCAATGTCTTGTAAGGAGTCCAGCGCTAATATTTTTACAATCACAATTTATAGAATCACAAAATGGATTTTTGCCCAGTTCCATTCCTAGTACTAGATCTTTTTTTGCGCTAATTATGAGATTTGTATTATATGTTTTTTTGAAAGCTTTAAATGATATAGATTTTTCAATCTGCCCTTTATCGCCAGAGCATAATGATTCTTGCTCAGACTTTGATAATGAAATCAGTAAGTTGTTTAATCTTGCCTGAAGTAATTTTATTTCTTCACCAACTTTGCTTTTTAAATATGCAATTTTTATGCGGGCAGATTTTATATGTGCTTCAGGTGTATCAACTGGCTGGGGAGGTTTAGAGGTAACCACAAAATTTGCATTAATCGTAGGCTTCTCAATTGTTCCTGAAGATGCTACACTAAAATCAACATTCATTTTGCCAGCTGATGTTTTGTTTTTACGTACTTCTCGGATAGCTGTTTTACCACGAATAGTTACTTCAATTTTTTTGCCATTTTTTCCATCAACATAACAAGTTGAAATATAACGCCATTCTTCTCCACTTGTTTCTTTATCGTTATTATTATTGAATGGTACGAAAATTACTTTTTTCCCAAGAAGCTTATTGTTTTTCATGTCATTGTTAATATTTTTCATGCAGCTTTTGTTGAATTCTTCATTACCTATAGCTCCGTTTAAGTACTCAACTAATTTATTTGGTGGACGAGAGGCGGCTATAAACGCTGCTTCTAAAGCATCCCCAAACATTGGAGGAGGACCTTCTTTCTTTTCCTTTTTCGCAAGAACTCTATATTCTCCAACTTCTACTTCAGTTATTTCTGGTGTAAGTAAAGGAACGGAAATTCGTTTTTTATAATTATGGTCTGTAGAGTTATCTTTGATTTTTAGAGTCCATTTTTGGGTTGTTCCTCTGCCAGTATCTTTATCGTCACAAGCACCTTCTGCATAGGCATTGCTTGCATTTATAAAAAATAATATAGCTAATATGGACATTAGTATTTTTTTCATTTTCCTATCCTATTCTTTTAAGGTTATTTTGGCCAAGCATTTGGACCAGATGCAGTGTCATGGCAAGTGCCTTCAATTTCTTCTTTATTAATTTCGCATTGTAGTTTTAATTCCGCTTCTACATCACGGCATATTCTGCGATAGTCATTTGTTATAATTCCAGCATCTATATTATTGCAATCACAGTTAATACGACCGCATTTTGATGGGCAAGGAACAGGCGCAGGGGTTTTAAATGGAGGCAGGGTAGGAGATGTAATCTCGCCTTTAATTATTTTCTCTACCATTTTCTTCTCTTTGTCGGTTGGTGGTGTGTATTTATCCATCTGTAGTGAGGATTTTTTCACAAGACCCAGTGCCCAGTGATTATTTCCTTCAAACCAGAATCTTACATAACCTCCACCTTTTTTTCTTCCATCAGGTATAAATTCTACATCACGATTATTTTTTACTCTATCCAGCATTGCTACTTCAGAAATAAATGGTATGTCATTTGTTTTATCATCATCATTATTTTCTGGAAACTTGCTATTTTCTTCTTTTAGGCGTTTATCTCTTCTGCTTCTGGTTTCTCGTAATGCCTCTCCATTGTGAAGTATCAGTTCTCCAATTTTAAAATCATGTTCTATCTGGTATTTCCATGTTTTATTGCTTCTAATTGCCGCATAAGTATTAAAATTTGCACCGCTTACAAGTACATATCCAGTAGGTGCATTATCATTCTCAAACACTAGGAAATAAGGTTCATTATCCCACCAGTCATTAGCATCAATTGTCTTTTTACGTACATCAATATGTGAATACATATTTTTATTACCTGCATTGGGCTTGAATTTAGCCCTTGATGTTGGTTTCATCTTAGTTATAGCCATTCCTGCTGAGATTCTTGCCTCATTTTCATCAATACCATCAGCTGATTTCATAACAGGAAAAGGTGATGCTGCTTTTGCTTTTTCTCGTCTAGCCCATGTATATGCAATATTAGACTCTGTGCGAGCAACTGCACGGTTCATAACAGGCTTCATTATTCTGTTAAGGCTTTTATTTGTTACCCAATATTCTTTTCTTGCTCCTGAATTTGTTGATGCATCACGATCCCACCATAATTTACGATATCTCCAGTCTCCATTAGGAAAGTCACCATCAGACTCATGATAATGTTTAACTGTTCTTTCTGGAATATGGATAAATTGATCTACGTAATCATCATAGCTGCGTATTTTTGAAGTTAGCCAAAGCATAAAGTTGAACCATTGCCGTTTGCTATCATTAAAATATAGATGTATCCCAGCTAACTTTCCTGAGCTTAATAAGCCTGCGATTGCCTTATATCCTCCCACTCTTTTATCATGTTCGTTAAAGCTTCTATCTTCCCATCCGGCTGCCGTTGGTTTAGCCCCACGTGCAATCCACCATTTGAATACTTCAAACTGTGATTTTAGTGCATTTGCTTCGGACTTCTCATAGCTATCATAAACTTCTAGACCCATCTGACCAAGTTCGGCAATTAGTAAAATTGCTGCTGCAATACCTCCTCCAATACGCATTTTTCCAGAGCTTGCACCTGCGCCACCTGCTGCCATTATCGAATTATTATTAAGAATTGCTCTGGTTAATTGTGTTTCAAGAGTTCTTAAATTCTGTCTATTGCGTCTTAGCTTCCTCCTTATTGGAACGTCAAGCTTTTCCATTAATTCTAATAATCTACCGGCGGATTTTTTAGGATTATTAAACATGTCCTGAATTTCAGCCCTTATCGAGTTTTCTAGAAGTCTACCTCTTCTAACCATTTTTAGAACGCTTATTGCATTCATATCTTCTACTGCCGTAGTTCGTGCTGCAATGGTTGCTTTTTCATGCTCTGCTCTAATTAGCCTAATTGTTTCTCGTATTGCGGTATGATTTAGAGGGGATATTTCTCCTTCTTGAAGATTGAGAGATGTACGATTTTGATATAATAAATTCTCTAGCCTATTAGATAGTTGGTCGATAGTTTTCATGGCGTTGCTTAATTCTCTTTTGAGATTTCTTGAAGCCCCTTTGCCAAAAATTGATCCAAATTCATCTTTATGCTTGTTATATATTTCATGCCATTCGCGTACTTCATTTCTTTCTGAACGAAGTCTTCTTACTAATTCTGCATCTGCTTCAGAAAGTGTGTATCTATTTGCATTAGGGCCAATATTAGCAACCCCACCATTAGATGAACCTACGGAACTAGATGCTACTGTTTCGCTTCCTGCATTTACAACTGTTACAGAAAAACCGCCCCATGTAAGGGCTTCTACTAATACAGGGCGTAATTGTTGTCCAGATCTGGCATCGCATAATTCGAGCTCGCCTTTTGTCTGAACAATAATACTTATACCATCGTATTTTGCATAACGAGTGGCTTTAACGAAGGATAGTATGCCATCAACATCCTTTTGGTTGCGGACAACTCCAGCATGGTGATTTATTCCTTTAATCAGGCGTACATTACGAAAGAACCCATTGAACGAGCCGGGTTGTTCTGCTTCCATTGCTTCTTTTAATTTCTGGTAGTCTTCACCACGTAAATCTCCTAATATAACAGTAGCGTAAGGGTCTCCATTTTTCTGCATTTTTACTAATGGAGATGTTGAGTCTATTTTTGGACTTGGAATTTTCCGACCGCTTGCTGCCGCCTCTGCTAATTCACGGAAAGAATCGCGCAATGCAATGTGGGTTATCTCTACATCATCATGACGTTGTTTTGCAATTAAGTAGCGTCCTCTTGGAGATGGTTTATAAATTCTAGGTATATTATTTCTAGTGCTTGGCACAGACTCTATTTTGCTATATCCCAGTGAAGCATGTGTAACAGCTAATTTATTCCATTCATTGTAAACTCCTCTAAATGGTTCTAACTCAAGAGGGGGGGCGTTAACCCGCGATGCTGGAACATTATAGGTATCAACAATTTCTTTCAGTCTGTTGTAATGGTCTTTATGATTATGGCTTATATGTACATGTGAGTAAGTACTAGCATTCATTCTTGTCATAAGACTTTCCATCTGGAATCTGTAAATGGCAAGTTTTACGCCACTTCCGACATCAAAAATAAATGCTTCGCCATTCCCCGTTTTTACTACAATACTTGCTGCTGAACCAATCGCACCAACTCCCATTACTAAATGATTTACCTGACGAGCCTGAGAGTTTGGTATGCGATAAACATGGCTAGTTGATGGTATTATCCAAAATTTATCATTACCGAAAAATGATAATAATGTTTCTTTGTCGTACTGCTTCCATGCTTTCTCATCAAGTTTGACTTCTTCATCTTTATTGCAGATATTGTCTTTGATTTTGATGGTTGTTTTTTTGCCAGGTTTGCAGTCCTGAGCGTGAGATGTGCTGGGGTTAATTGATGCAGCTATAGACAGGATTGTTATAGCCAATATAACTATAAAAGATGTGTAAATTGAGGCGATGTTACTGTTATAAACTTTACGCATATAAATAATTTTATATATTTCAGGTTTGCTATAAAATAATTGTTGATTATACTATCTTTAACGTACTAGACTATTTATAGTTTAAAATATAAATAAAGACAATATTAATTTTTATAGATGACTTAAATAGTGATTAATTATATATATAATTAATCTTAAATATTAATGTTGTTGCGTGAGTAAAATAATTATTTAAAGTCAATAAATAGAATTTATTGATTGTTTTATGACATAGTATGGCGTATTGTGCAAGTAGCACTTCTCAATAATTAAGAGCTTAGTATGTGTTCACAAAATAAATTTTTCGAATAAAAATAGGAGAATAATATGGTTTCTGGAAGTTCATCAGGAAAGAAGAAACAAAGCAAAAGCGTAGAAGAGCTTCTTGAACAAGCAAGAAATACCTCAAAAAGAGAAAGCTCCTCAGTTAGCAGTAAATCAAGAAAAAAAGAATCAGCTTCTTCTGAGAAATTTGCACAAATCGATAGCAATACTTTCTATAAAATTATGTTTGATACTGAGTCAAGTCCTCAGGAAAAAATGGATAGTGTTACAAAAGCGTTATCTTTTGAAGACAACAAAGAAGATGCCAAAGAGAAATTAGAAGAATTTACTCTTTTTAAGGAGTATCTACAGCATGAGCGTAAACGTATGGCTCAGCAAATAATTGACCTTACAGATACTGAAGCATTCTCAGAGTTGAAAGAAGTATATGACCAGCTAAATACAGCTCTAATGGATTTCGAAGATAAAATTAATCCATTAACTGATATTGTAGATGCAGTATATGAACTGCGTATGAATGGTGTTACATTTGATGTGTTTAGAGAAATTACACAGGATAAAGAGGAAGAAGCAAGAATAGCTGCCTTACGTGAAGAGCAGTCTAAACAGTTGGAAGAACTTGAAGGAAATATTCGTCAAACAAATGAAAATATAGTGGTTTGGGGCGAGGACAAGGCATTTTTCGGACTTGGTGGTATTAAGAAAACTGCTAGAGAAAATATTGCTAAGGCTCAACTTGATTTAAAAGATAGAGAAGCAGAGCTAAATGACCTGATAACGGTAATGAAAGATGAAAATCAATATAAATTACCTGAGTCAGAAATTGATGAAAAATTCTTAGAATCAAAAGCTAAATTAAGAGAATTATTGGACATTAGTTCTGATGGACATAAACAGCGTCAGGAAGACTTGGTTAGTGCAGCTCAACATTTCGTTACAACAACGGAAACAAGAGTTTCAGAAATTTCTAATCATTTTGATGGTATGGATGGGCAAATAGAAAACCTAATGGATGCTAATTATTCTATGAGAGAAATATATGCTATCCTTAATGACGCAACAAAAGAAGCTCATAAAGACAATGAAACTTTCCGTGATACCCTGCAAACTGATAATAAAGATGAAAGTGAAATTGCAAAAATGAATAAAGAACGTGAGAAGCGTGATCTTGAAAATTATATTTCTGCACTTAATACATCATCTGTAGACACAACAACTGTTTTTGCTGAACTTACAAATTCAGGGCATCGTATTAAATCTATGAAGGATGGAAACGATCAACAGATAACTAAAACTCGTCAAATACACAGTTCTGGTGTAGCTGGTGTTGCCGATCAATTAAGTACAGTATTGCAAGCTGTATCTGCTGCTGCTTTAGGGGAATCTTCCGAGATGGCAAGAATGTCTCTAGAGAGAATGAATCAAAAAACTTCTGACCTTAATCAGAAAGAAGTTATTCGTATTGCACTTGGTACACATGAGCAGAATAGTGACCTAGTTAAGGCTCTTGAAGGTCTAGAGCAATATGGTGAGGTTATTAAAACTGCTACTAATATTACTCGTGAAGGATTGATAGAAACTAAAGAACTTCTTGGTAATCTTGAAGATACAGCAAGAGATGTGCATGAAGATGTAAAAGAATCTATCGCTGTTGCCGCAGATGTACTTGCTGGAGAAGATTCTAATGACTCGGCTAGTGATGATTCTTCTAGCAATAAAAAAGACTCTTCTAGTACAAAAAATCCTTTTAAACTTGGTAATGGATAACAACTATGGGAAATGAAGCAGCTAATAGCTTCCTGATTCGAGGGAGTGATTATTTATCTCGATATGATGGATTTAAACTTGTCGGTAGAGATAATGAATTAAATAAATTATCTCGAATATTGATGAGGAGCAAAGCAAATAGTGTTCTATTGGTTGGAGCAGGTGGTGTTGGATGTACAGCACTTTGCTTGGGTCTTGAAGCAAGTAAAAAGTCAGAACATACTCCTTTTGATATCATTAATAAGCGTATTTTTTGGTTGGATACAGATGGGTTGTTTTCCTCTGGCGACACAAATGTTATGAATGAAAAATTTCATAAGATGCTTAGTAGGTTGGGTCGTTATCCTGATACTTTGCTTATTATAGAAGATATGCGCGATTTTATTGATGCAACAAGAAATAACGGATGTACTAATTTCATAAATGCTTTGATGTCTGATATTGGAAGGCAAAAATTTCAGGCTATTTTTGAGTGTAGTGATGATGACTTAGAGGTTATTTTAAAATCTCATTCTAGTTTTAGAGAGCATTATACAATGCTTGATCTAGACGAGCCTGAAGAAGATTCTCTCGTTGAAATTGTCAGGCAGTCAGTGAAGGTATTAAATAATCACCATCATATTGATATTTCAGATGATGCTATTGATATGGCAATACAGTTAACGAGTAAATATCGTGTTCGTGAAATGAGTTTGAGTAGGGCACAGCCAGAAAGAACGATGAATCTACTTGATCGCGCCTTTACATCATATCGCCAACATGCTCATGCTAATCCTTCTGAACTAGAAGGAAAGGAAGCGGAACTATCGGAAATCAGTAAAGATGATACTGTTGCTTACAATAGAATTGAATCTGAAATTGAGGCAATTAAAATAAGCTGGAAGGAAACTCAGGATGAGTTACGAAAATTGCATAGAAACCAGAGTGAAGGAGAGGAGACTCTTCGTAAATTAGAGGATGATCTAGAAGATCAACGCTTTGATGACAAGGCTAAACAAGAAGAGCGAAAATTAGATCATCAAGCTAAAGATGAAGCTCAAGAACGAAAATTTAAATCTTTTAATATGCGTACGGCAGCAGCAGGTTATGAGTCAGAGGAAGCAAATAGTCTAAAAGAAGAAATTAAAAATGTTCAGGAAGCAATTAAGAAGAATAAAGACTCTTTCATTAAACTTACTCAGGAAATTAATAAAGGCCTTAAGTTGGATTCAAGTCACGTTATGGCTGAGTTTAGTCAATTATCAGGTATTCCTGTAAATAAGCTAAATCAAGATGAAAAAGTAAAATTGCTTGGGTTAGAAGAAAGTCTTTCATCTAGAGTATTTGGTCAAAATCATGCTGTTGAAAAATTAGCTGATGCAGTTAGGGTTGCTAGAGTCGGATTAAAAGATCCAAATAAACCTCAGGCTTCATTTATGTTTTTAGGTCCTTCTGGAGTTGGTAAAACCGAGATGGCTAAAGCTGTTACTGCTGCCTTACATGATGATGAGCGTGCGTTACTTAGATTCGATATGTCTGAATATATGGAAAAACATGCAGTCGCAAAATTGATTGGTGCGCCTCCTGGTTACGAAGGGTACGAAGCTGGTGGTATATTAACTAATGCGATGCGAAGAAATCCATATGTGGTTATATTATTCGATGAAATAGAAAAAGCTCACCCTGACGTGTTTAATGTTTTTCTTCAGGTGTTAGATGATGGGCGTTTGACAGACAACAGAGGTCTTACCGTCTCATTTAGTGAAGCTGTTATAATTATGACGACTAATATTGGTCAGACACATTTCCTTGACCCTTCATTATCATTTGATGAAGCAGAGGAAGAAACTAAAAAAGACCTTGAGAAAGATTTCCGTCCTGAATTTTTAAATAGATTCAATGGAAGGCAAAATATTGTTTGCTTTAAAGCACTTGATTTATCCGTTATTGAGAAAATAGCCGCACGTGAAATAGTGAAGTTAAATTCACAAATTAGATCACAAGGTAAAGAATTGAGTATTGAAATTTCAGCTGATTCATTGGCAGCAATTTGTAGAGACCATTATAGCCCAGTTAATGGTGCTAGGGGAATACCTGGGTATTTTGCAACTAAAATTCATCCCGTTGTTGCGAGGACAATATTGCAGTCTGAGAATGTAAAGGGCGTTATGGAAATTGAGTATTGTAGTGACAGTAAGGAGCTTCAAATATTGCATCCCAAAATGAAAGAGGTAACAGATTTATCTACTGATGAAATAGCTGAAGAAGATGATCGTAATTGTGCATAATGAGGTCTTGAATGGCTAATGATGAGAATGATCTTCTTAAAAGAGCTGAAAGGTTAAAAAAATCTACTGCTGACGCAAAAAAATCATCTAGAAGGGGTAGTAAAAATGCTTTTGATGAAGCTAGTGGACATTTGTCGGATATTCATAAGGCTTTTACACAAATAAAAGGTACGATTGGTTGGATTTACAGTAACATTATTGATCCAATTATTTCTCATCCATGGATAGGAAAGCCATTTCAGTGGTATCGCAGATTATGGGAAAAAGTTGTTTATATTGGTGGCAGCGAATCTGAGCAAATATTTTCCAAAAAGCGTGCTGGTATTATGGTTATATGTACACTGCTTTTCCTAAAGTTACTGCCAATGATATTCTATGGTACTGTTGAGTTTGTATGGGATTCAAGTCGTATGCTTATCTCATATAAGTCGGAAGAAATATTCTATTTGGGTAAATCTCAGGAGATAGACTCTGAAGGAAATGTGTTTTCTGCTCAGGGGTGTGAGTTAATTGAATGCTCAGATCAATCAAGTATGTATTTTCGTATAAAGCCATCTTTAGCTCATCATTTATGGAGTTTCTATCATAATGGCAATGTTTTTTTTCCTGATTTTGTAGCTGCAGGGATTCAGAACGATATCAATAAATGTAAAGTCACTGGATATGGTAGTAGGTCAAAATTTATGGTTAGAAACTGGGATGTATATCCTCAGATTTTAAGTGTTAATTGTATCCCTCTGACTGAAGAAGATATTCAGGCTGGAAAAAATTTAGTTAGTAAGAAAAATGGTGCTGAAGCAGGAAATAATATCGGTAGTGGTAAAGATAGTGATTAGATCACTGAGTAGAATTAGTCTTTAAAAATTGATATAATTAAATCAAGAATCAGATTCTTTGTAATATCATCATAACCTTCATTAGGATTATACTCGGCTATTTCCAGAGCTTTAATTTTTTTATGATTTCCTATTCCCTTTAATGCATTAAAAACTTCATTTCGTAGTAGTCCAATTTTTTCTGGACTTCCAACACCTGGTGCACGTGAAGGGTCAAACGCATCAAGGTCAATAGTCAGACCAAATCCATCCGTTTCTTTTGTTGCGATAGATATTGCATCTTGAATAATATTTTCTAGACCATATTTTATTACATCATAATTAGTAAATATATTTACGCCAAGATCTTTTGCTAGTTTATATTCTGCATCTTCATAGCTCCTAATGCCGATATATACTAAATGTTTAGGGGATATTTTTGCTCCTTCGCTACCTAGGTTAACTAAATCTTTTGCTCCATATCCTAATAGGCTAGCTGCAGGCATACCATGTATAGCTCCTGACTTGCTAGAGCTTGGTGTATGAGCATCAAGATGTGCATCAACCCAAATTAATCCAAGATTTTGCTTCATGGAGTATTTATCTACAACAGCACTCCAAGTGCCAACTGCCATTGAGTGATCACCCCCAATTGTGACAGGGAAAGTATCTCTATTAATTGAATCTATAACTTGTTTGTAAAGTGACTCGCAAGCTTTGGTAATATATTGAAGATCGTTTAATGAATCATCGGATTCAATAATATCCTGCCATTTGTTAATAATTCCATTGTCTGTAAGTTTTTCAGATAGTTTCCATTGTTTTAATGCTTCTGGTCCTTTGCTACACTCCTGTATTTGCGCACCTTTTCCGCATGGATAGCCAATTAATGATATATTTTTATTCATTATGATAATTCTTCTAAAATATTAGATAAAGCATTAACTGTATAATCAATTTCCTGTTTAGAAATAACCAAAGGAGGGGCAAAACGTACTACTGTTTCATGTGTTTCCTTACTAAGTATTCCTTGTTCCATTAATAATTCACAAACTTTTCTAGCAGGTTGTTTTCTTGGGTTGATATCGACACCAATCCACAGTCCTTTACCACGAATATCTGTAATAAGAGGTGAATTTATTTCTTTTAATTTATTAATAAAATACTCACCAAGTTCTGCACTTTTATCGACAAGGTTTTCGCTTTCTATAAGCTGTAGGGCTTTGTATCCAACTGCTGCAGCGAGAGGATTTCCTCCGAATGTTGAGCCATGATTACCTGGAACAAATTGTTCCATTATTTCTTTTTTTCCGACCACTGCAGAGACAGGTAGCATTCCACCACCAAGAGCCTTTCCGAGTATGAGCAAGTCAGGTTTTTTAATTTCATGTTGGAATGCGAATAATTTTCCTGTTCGACCCAATCCACATTGAATTTCATCTAGTGCAAGGAGTACATTATTTGATTTGCAGATATTATATACTTTCTCCAACCACCCTTGTGTAGGAATAATTATTCCAGCTTCGCCCTGCATAGGTTCAACCAAAAATGCACATGTGTTTGACGTTATAGCTTTTTCAAGAGCGGAAACGTTGCCATACTCAATTGCTTTAAATCCGGGAGCAAAAGGGCCAAAGCCTTTTTTGTAAGCTTCCTCTGTGGAAAAACCTGTTATTGTTGTTGTACGCCCATGAAAATTATTTGTTGCAACAATTATTTCTGCTTTATCTTCTTCAATGTTTTTTACATTATATCCCCATATGCGAGCAGCCTTTATTGCTGTCTCTACTGCTTCAGCTCCAGTGTTCATTGGTAGAGCAACATCTAATCCAGACATATCACATAATTTTTCTAGAAAAATTCCAAGTTTATCACTATAGAATGCTCTTGAGGTTATGCATAATTTCGCTGCTTGCTCAGTAAATATTTGAACTAATTCTGGATGACAATGTCCGTGACTAACAGCAGAATATGCGCTCATCATATCAAGGTATTTTTTCCCAGTATCATCATATAGCCAAACGCCTTCTCCTTTCGTAAGTACTACAGGAAGTGGTAGATAATTATGTGCACAGTAAGCTTGTTCTTTATCTATGAATTTATTGCTCATATTTTCCTCCATATAGATCAACATTACCGCCAATTGCTGCGGTGTTTGTTGTTATTGTTTTTTCTGTCGTAAATGCATGAAGGTAATTCTCGCCTCCAGCTTTCGGACCAGTACCCGATAATCCCATTCCGCCAAATGGTTGAACCCCAACTACTGCTCCAGTTATACTTCTGTTGATATATAAATTACCTGCTCTAATAGACTGTTTAATATAGTTTATTCTTTTATCTATTCGACTATGTATTCCGCAAGTAAGTCCGTATCCTATATTATTTATATCATTAATAACTTCGGATAAATTTTCAGATTTATAGCGTATAATATGTAAAATAGGGCCGAATATTTCTTCCTTTAGGATATCAATTTTATCAATTTCAAATGCGTGTGGAGCTATGAAATTTTCTTCAGGTGTTTTCACTTCAGCACATGCAATAAATTTAGCATTTTTATGCATAATATCTATGTGATCTTGAAGCATTTCCTTAGCATTTTGATCTATCACTGGACCGATATCTGTATCGAATTCTTTCGGGTTTCCTACCTTTAATTCAGCCATTGCCCCCGCTATTAATTCAATAATTTGATCTGCTATATCTTCTTGAACATATAATATACGCAGAGCGGAGCATCTTTGTCCTGCACTGCCAAATGCGGATGTGATTATATCATTACAAGCTTGCTCTAATAATGCTGAGCTATCAACAATCATACAATTTTGACCACCAGTTTCTGCAACCAGCCTTGCTATTGATGTATTTCTTTTTGCTAATGTTATATTGATATGTTGAGCAATTTCTGTAGAGCCTGTGAAAGCAACTCCAGCAATATTATTATTATTTATTATTTCTTCACCGATGGTTCTGCCGCTGCCAATTACAAGCTGTAAAACATCTTTGTCAATACCTGCATCATGCATTAATTTAATAATAAATTGTGAAATTCGAGGGGTTTGAGCTGCTGGTTTTGCTATTACGCAATTGCCTGATACGAGAGCTGCAACAATTTGACCAGTGAAAATAGCCATAGGAAAATTCCATGGACTTATACATGCAAAGACTCCACGACCTTCAAATGTAAGGATATTAGATTCTCCAGTAGGTGATTGTAGATTTTGAGGGGAAAGGGAAGTATCTGCAATATTTGAATAATATCTGCAAAAATCCTCTGCTTCTCTTATTTCGGAGATTGCATCTTCAATTGTTTTTCCAGCTTCATTTATTAGTAATGAGATAGCTTCATTTCTATGATCAACGATTAAGTCAGCTATTTTATTTGTTATTTGACAACGTACTTCAAGAGAGGTGTTGTTCCATTTATTGAAAGCATCATGGGCTTTTTCTATGGCAGATGCAGTATTTCTTTCTTCATATTTATCGTATCTTTTTGCAATTTCTTTAAAGCTATTTTTGTCATTAACTATTGACGAAAGATATTCTAAATGTTTTTTGTTTCCTAAATCATATCCAGATGAGTTTTGCCTGTTTTTAAATAAATGATGAGGTAAAGGGATTTCATTATGTATTCTGTTCTGATTGTCTATCGCTCTATTTATTGGGTCTCGTAGTAATTTTGATAGTGGCTCTTCTTCATCGACTACCATATTTACAAAAGATGTATTTGCTCCATTTTCAAGTAATCTTCGAATCAAATAGGGTAGTAATTCATTGTATTTTCCTATGGGGGCATAAATTCTAACCGAGCGTTTACCCACCATCTGATTGTAAAAAGTTTCTCCCATCCCATATAGTCGTTGAAACTCAAATTTTGTATCAGCTATATTTTTTAATTCTGATATTTCAAGAATACCAGCAACAGTAAGGGCGTTGTGTGTTGCAAATTGTGGATATATATAATCGATGTTGTCGAGCATAATATTGGCACATGCAAAATATGATAAATCAGTATGACTTTTCTTTGTAAAGACGGGATAACCTTCGAGTCCTGATTCTTGAGCCCATTTTATTTCACTATCCCAATATGCTCCTTTGACAAGTCTTATGGGAATGTAGTGATTATGTTCTTTTGCTAAGTTTATGATGTGCTTTATTACAAAGCTTGCACGTTTTTGATATGCTTGAACTACGAAACCTATTCCATCATAATCAGCTAATTCTTTGTCCTTAATTATGTTGTTGAGAATTTCTAAAGATATATCAAGACGTGATGACTCCTCTGCATCTATCGCGACAGGTATGTGGTTTTTCTTGGCGTGGAGCAGAATATTTTTGAGGCGAGGGAGCAATTCAGATATTACTCTTTCGCGTTTCATTAATTCATAACGAGGATGTAAAGCTGAAAGCTTAACGGATATTCCTGCCTGAGTATGTAGAGGTTTGTCATGTTGTGTATATTCTCCTATATGAGTTATGGAGTCCATATAAGATTGGTAAAAATCCTCTGCTTGAGCGTTTGTGATTGCAGCCTCGCCAAGCATATCATATGACAATAAATATCCTTGATCATGCAATGCTTCCGCTCTTTTTAGGGCATTATGAATATTTTCACCAATAACAAATTGCGTGCCTAAAAAATGCATTGCTTTTGTGATAGCCGTTCTAATAACTGGCTCGCTCATTCTATTAAGCAAGTAGGCAAAAGCTCCTGAAATACCATCTTGAGTATCTTCAAGATTAATAACTTTTCCAGTAAGCATTAAACTCCATGTTGCTGCATTGATAAATAATGGTTGCTTGCTATCAATATGTTGTTCCCATTTTGGTGATTCAAGCTTGTCTTTTATTAGTTCGTCAATAGTGTTTTTATCTGGAATACGGAGTAGTGCTTCGGCTAAGCACATAATCATTACACCTTCGCGACTATCCAGACTATATTCATTAATGAATGATTCAATATTAATTCCACCAGACTGCGACCTTATTTCCTCAACATATTTTTTTGCGCGTCTAAATATTTTTTTATGATTATCTTTGAATTCATTAGCTATAGGAAGTAAATGCTCTACGCATTCGCTCTCGTTCCATAAAGCCATTTCGCTAATTTTATCTAAGGTTATTTTTTCCATACACATTCAGTAATTATACAATAATTTGCCTATAATAAATAGTATTTAAAAATAACATTTTAGAGTTGTTTGGTCATATTTGTTTTTAATTATTAGGTGCTGAAGAAAAATATAATTTTATATGTTGCTTCAATGGCTAGTGAATTATAATGTCTGATGATATTAATCATGCTGGATATAATTTTATGGAAAATAGTTTGTTGGGTGAATTTAATTTATCTAGAGAACAGATGGTACCAAAATTTAATGAGAGTAAAGATATACAAATTCTTAATCCATCTGAGTTAGTGGCTACTGAAAAATTAATTTATGAAGATAAAAACAATTGGGAAGAGTTAATACAAGCTGGCAATTATAAATTAACGGCTGATACTGAAAAATACAGTTTTCTATATAAGAACTTAGTAAAAGGATTGTCGGATCATATAGGGTGTGATGTGAAATTAAAAACACCTTTAGATTTTTTCTTATTTGATAAGTTTGATAAAGAGTGGGAAGATAAACCTTCTGGTTTTATACATAATGATTGGGGTAATTACTCAATCTGTATGCGAGAATTTGCAAAAAATGAAGATATACAATATTATGAACCAAGTCATGCAATTGCTTTAGTGCTTGCAATTACTCTTCCAAATATTGGTTCTGGTATTGAGTTATATGATGCTTTTCATGGAGAAGGAGTTGGAGGGAAAAAACTACTTCAGCAGCGAAAAGATAAGCAATATTCTCTAAGGGAATATCAAATTGGTCATGCAACGATGTTTTGTCCATTTCAATTTCATAGTGGTCATTGTGCTGATAAAGGTACTCTTAAAAGCTCGGATACAAGGATGGTATTGGTTGCTTTTTTAGTTAAATATAAAAAAGATGATATAGATGAATGGCACATGTTTAGAATGTGTAAAGGGGCTACTTTAGAGTATGGTGATGAAAAATTATATGGATTGCCAGAAGAAATTTTAAAAAGATAGAATAAATAATTCTAAATAAGTTATGCTCTATAAGATTTTGTTTTTAATATGTAAATACGTTTCGTAATTACTAAGTCAATAATTAGATATAAAAATATTGTAACCAGAATAAAAGAATCCTGAATACTTGTTTATATTTTTAAATAATATTTTGGAGTAATTAATATGAAAGTAGTTAAAGTCAATGTTGAGAATTTAAATCAAGAAGGTGGAGTTTTTGTTACACCTTTGTGGGTTTCAGCTCATGATGGTAATTTCGATGTTTTTAATGAAGGTGAAGCGGCTTCCGAAGCTTTAGAAAGGTTAGCAGAAGATGGAAATACTTCTGTTTTGGAAAGCTCCTTTGATGCTACAGGTAATGGTGTTGACGGTATAATATTCGGCTCAGATGGAGTTGGTGGTATAGTTGACCCAGAAGAAAAAGCTAGTTTAAATCTATCAGTAGATGAAAGTACGGATAGATATTTTAGTTTTGCTTCAATGGTTATTCCTTCAAATGATGCTTTTGTAGGTAATGAAGATTCATTATCATTTGAATTGTTTGATGAAAATGGCAATTTTGTTGGTGGTGAAGGCTTTACTGTTTATGGGTCAGATATATATGATGCTGGAACAGAAGTTAATACTGAGCAAGATGCTGCATTCATTAATCAGTCTGGACCAAATACGGGAGTTGATGAGAATGGTGTAGTTCAATCGCATAATGGCTACATTGATTCTGAGGGTAACCCTGGTGGAACACCAGTTATTCTAGGAGGTACTACAGCTGCAGGAACAACATTAACAAGAGAAGCTGGAGATTTTACACAAAATAACTTTGAGTTATTGAACTTTAGTTTCCAAGTTTTTGACCAGCAAGATGGTACTGAAGGAAATGATGTACTAAGAGGTGGCCGTGATAATGATATACTAAATGGTGGAGCTGGAGATGATAGAATCTTTGGGGATCGTGGAAATGATGAAATCAATGCCGGTGAAGGAAATGATCTAGTTAGAGCGGGAAGAGGAGATGATACATTGGATGGCGGTGCTGGAGATGATAGAATCTTTGGGGATCGTGGAAATGATGTTATAAACGGTGGCGAAGGAAATGATTTCATCCGTGCTGGTAGAGGTGACGATATAATTGATGCTGGAGCTGGAGATGATAGAGTTTTTGGAGATCGTGGAAGTGATATTATAGATGGTGGTGAAGGTAATAATTTCATTAAAGCTGGTAGGGGTGATGATAGTATTGAAGCAGGAGCTGGTGACGATTTCATTCGTGCTGGTAGAGGCGATGATAGTATTGATGCTGGAGCTGGAAATGATATCGTTTTTGGAGATCGTGGAAATGATACTTTCGTATTTAAAGATGGGTATGATGGTCTTTCAATTAGAAGGTTTAAAAATGGAGAAGATATTATTAAGCTAGAATTAGAAGGCGTAGATTCTTACGCTGATTTGATTGCAAATGCTGATGTTTCGGTAAATAGAGTAAGTACTACATATGAGTTTGATTCTGGTGATATTCTTTCTGTGTATGGAAGGGGATCTTTAGGTGAAGAAGACTTCTCTTTTGTATAGTTAAATATTATACGAAAAATTTAAAAGGTACTTTGGGTATGGATTAATATATACTCAAGGTATCTTTTTTTGGACTATTTCTTAGCTAAATGAGTGCTAAAGAAAATGGTATAATTTAAAAAGCCCGTTATAAAGTTTGTGAAATGCAAAACTAAATAACGGGCTTTAATGATGGTAAAGAACTAGTTACTAAATTTAAATAGTACTTTTACTCCATCTGGTAATGTTGTAGAAGCTGGCACTACTCCGAATGCACCTTCTTTACGTTTAACTTGGCGTAAAAGTATACTTTCTGAACCAACTTCCTTTGGAGGAGTTTGTCCAGTTTTTTGCTTTTCTGCCTGCCAATAACCAGAAAGTTCACCTGATGACATACCAAGAATTGCAGCATTAAATGCATCTTGTTCTGCGCTACCAGATTTTCTTCCTAGTGGTACAGATTTAGCTCCACCAGGCCATGCGGTCTTTTTCTTTAAAAATAAATTTTTAACTTCACTTTGTGAGTCAGCAGAAGCTCCGTTTGATGCGTTTGCAATAACGGCATAGTCTGCAGCGAATACATTTTGTGAAGAAAATAATATAATAATAGAGAATATTTTTAATAATTTTGTCATTGTCATATCTCCTAGAAACTAACTGTTGTTGAAGCTTGAACAATTTTTGCATCACGGTCTTGTGTAATAGTACCGCCAGAATCCATATCAAGATCTGTACCAGTTACACGTAGGTGAACAAAAGCTTTCGGCTTGTAAGTGATTCCGAGGACATTCTCTACAGTTTCCCCTCCATTAGCATCATTGCCATCATCTAGGTAATCATAGCGGTAGAATGCTGTCCACTGATCGTTAATACGCCATGCTGGTTGAGTATACCAACCTAGACGATCATCAAAACCAACTTGGTCTTCTGATGTCTGGAAGATTTCACTTTTCCAAAGTAACCAGTTGTGATCAACTAACAAGTCAGCTCCAACCATTGTATATTCAGAGTTTGAGTTGTTATCATCTCTAGAGCCAAATGAAGCGTTTAAGCCAACAGTAATACCGCTTTCTCCATGTGTACCAGCTACACGACCACCATAAAGCATTGCTTCAGGATCTGACTGAGCAGTAGCAGCATAGAAGTTGTATGAAATCTGGTTATCTCCTTGTAGGAAATGTTTACCATGTACTTGCGCACCAGTTATGAAGTTAGGAAATATTGTATCTCCACTAAATGGGCGTAAGAATTGTGGCTGGCGAGGGTCTAACAGAATTTGTGGGAAATGCTCAATATTGATAATACCATGTGGTGCTATCATTCTACCTACTTGAACATTTAGTGAATCATTATGTTTATAATTCACCCAACCGATGATCTGAGGGTTTTTGTTTGCTATAGCAAATTCAGGGTTCTGACCAGTGGCATCAAGAACTTTTCCATCTCCTTCTTCACGAAGGAATCCACCAGCAAAGAAAGCTGACCATTGATCGTCGATGTCTGCCTTTATAAGAAGCTCAAAGTTTTGAGTATCCCATGCACTAGCACTTCCTGCATCACTGTCTATCATTGTGTATGTTGTATGCACAAAACCACCAATATCTAAACTTGCAGCATCAAAGGCATTAGCAACCGCTCTACTACCTATTTTGTCGTCTAGGTTATATACAGTCTCTTCTACCTCAGCTAAACGGTCTTCAATATCTCCTGATGCTGATCCGCCTTTTTGATTTTGAATTTTACTGATTTGGTTCGTCATGCTCTGCATTTGCTTCGCTTGTGACTCAATCAACTTCATGGCTTTGTCGAGCTTTGCCTCCAACTCATCAACACTTGCAGCGAATGCTGTAGAAGAAGATAATGTGATTACCGCAATTGATGATGTTGCGCACAGTAACCTTCTAAAATTATTAGATGATATTATCATTTGATTACCTCTGTTTAATGTTTAATAAAATAGTTACACCCTTCTGAAAAAAGCTATATTATATCATTACTATTTAAAATTTTAGGTAGTGTAACGCAATTATTTTTGTATTATCTATACTTGTGTAAACTTATTAAATTACTCGTGCACTGCTTTGCTTCACATGCGTTTTGGATTATCAGAAGGCAGAGAGAATGCTCAACACCAAATTGCGGAGTTTAGTAATGTTGCCACGATAAATAATGCGAGTAAAGAATTTGAAAGAATGGTATTTTGGCTTACCGAGATGAATATTTCTTTGTCTGATGAATCTGTGGCTAAATCTGAAGCTAAAGAAAAGGCACTACTTTCTCATTTAGTAATAATGAAAGAATTTGCACCTGATGAAGCTGCTGAAATAGAGTCTAAGCTTCCTGCTATAAGGGAGACATATTTAAACGCTTTAGATACATTTTCTTTTGATGAAGATTTAGAGGGCGGTAAGAAAATTATGATAACTGCCAGAGAATTGGTTAATGTAGTTGATGCTATTTTTCTAAAAGTTGCAGATAAAATCTCTAATGATTCCAACATGATGAGTCGTTTGGTAATTAGCGATTCAGATAGTCTTCTTACTATTTCTAAATTTGTTATTGTCTTTATAATGATGGCAATAATAGCAACGGTAATAATTGTTATAATCAATGTAATACGTCCATTAGAAAAAATTACATATATGATAAATGAGCTTTCTAGTGGTCATTATGAAACAGAAGTTATTTTTCAGGATAGAAATGATGAAATAGGTGATATATCCAGGGCAGTACAAATTTTCAAAGATAATAAAATTGCTTCTGATAAGCTTGAAGAAACGCAAAGACAAGAGCGTATTAGTAAGCAAAGACGTGCGGAGAAAATTGAAGTATTAGTGAATGGATTTGAAGAAACTGCTGCTAATGTAATTCAAACTGTTTCTTCTGCTGCTACAGAATTATATGAAAATGCACAGGTGATGCTAAGTACGGTTACGGATGCTAATAAAAGTTCTGCTAATGTTGCTTCTTCAGCGGAACAGACGTCTAGCAATGTAAAAGCAGTGGCTGCCGCATCTGAGCAATTATCTGCTTCTACAACTGAAATATCTTCTCAGGTTTCTAAAACATCAAGAGTAGTAAGTGAGTCTGTACATAAAGGTAAAATGGCGGATAGTACAACCGAGTCACTTTCAAATGCTACGAGTAAAATAGGAGAGGTAGTTGAGCTTATTCAGGGTATTGCTGAACAGATTAACCTTTTGGCTCTTAATGCTACTATTGAGTCTGCTCGTGCAGGAGATGCTGGCAAAGGGTTTGCTGTTGTTGCAAATGAAGTTAAGAATCTTGCTGGTCAAACCAGTAGTGCAACAGAGGAAATAGCAGGGTTAATTCATGATGTGCAATCCTCTTCAAAAGAAGTAATAGATGTACTAAGATCATTTAGGGAAGGGGTGGAAAGCATCGATGAATATACTAGTGGAATTGCAGCAGCTATCGAGCAGCAGAGTAATACTACTACAGAAATTAATTCTAATATGCAAACGGCTGCAACAGGAGTTGCAACTGTATCGAATGATATTTCAAGTATTAATAAGTCAACAAATGAAGCTAATACATCATCTGGCCTAGTGCTTGATGCATCACAAACATTGTCAAAGCAGGCAGAAACACTTTCGCAGGAAGTTTCAAGTTTTCTAACTCAAATTAAGACAGCTTAAATATAGGGAAAGTAGGAAGTTCTGCTAAGTGGTGAGTCCATACTAGGCGGAAAGTCAGTGTTTATTCTCAAGAATAAAGTCCTACGTAAGCAATAAGTTTTAAAGCATGAGTTCGTAATTTTTACCCAAGTATAAAGCCTTGGATAATCAGTAAGTTTTACGTAAAGAGTGCAGGTTATCCCATGCTGGATTGCTTACCTAAAAAATACAAAACAAAGTTGTTTTTATTTTTTTGTAAGCAATCTATAAGTTGTACTTGTTGCTTGTGTGGTGGTTGCAATTTTATCATTGGTATTTGTAAGAATTAATATAATAATTAGTTCATGTGCTCTTCATATAACATCATTAATGAGTGAAGTTAGAGGTATCAAATTTACTTATACATAAGAATAAAATTGCAGTAACTTGATCCTGTAATCGTCTTTTAATTACTATATAATTTATCACAATCCTTTTCCTGTGGTGGAGCAGTATGTTGACTGCATCTTCTATTGTTCATGCGTTTTTTCTGATTTGTTATCTTCTGGCGAAGAGGTCTGCAGCTATCAGCATTATTTTTTCTTTTTCTTGAAGAGGACATTCCTTTCATCATATTCTGCATTTGGCTCTTTATGCTTTCTCCAATCTCTTGCGTGCAAGCCTGATAGTCAGCCATATCTGACATGGTTGCTGCTGTAGGTGTCCCGCATTTTTTTGTTATACATTCTTGCATCTTTACGGATATTTGAGGGAATGGAATATTGCTAAGATCGCATCCAGTAGAATCAATATTTTCTTCATTATTCTCTGACTTACATTTATTTTTTTCTTCTTCTGTTAGTTTAATTTCTAAATTTTTTAACTCCGATCTTAATCTTTCGCACTTATTGAAAGTGTTTTTATTATTGATATTATCTTGCTTGCATTGTCTTTTCTTGGCTTCAGCCTGAATTTTAGCCATTTTCTCTTCTTGAGCTTTTTGTGCATTCTCTAATAGTTGTTTTTGCTTTTCATAAATGGCTTTTTGTTTTTCTTGAGCTTCTTTTATTTTTTGATCTACTAATTTTTTTTCTTCTTCCTTTTCTTTTTGTCTATCAGTTAATAGGTCTGGCTTTCCTAATTCATTTCCACTTTTTGACCAAATTATTTCTCCATCGGGTGATATTAATAGAACGCGTTTTACTTTTGCAAATAATGTCTGAGTTTCGCCAATTTGATCTTTTTTAGTTTTGCTGTTTTCGTATGTATATTGAATAACGTCCATATCAGCTTTTTTTAGCTCAACAGCAACTCTCCAACCCGCGTAATCTCTACCACTATATTTTGTTAGGTTTATGCCTTTTTTTAATGGTAATGGGATATCATTTATTCTTACTTCTTTATCTAAGGATAAAAATGTATTTATGAAATTCATTTGCATATAACTACTGTAGTGTGTAATGCAGTCTTTAGAACGGGTTTTTCTGTTGTTCGTGCATCCTCGGTGTTGAGGATTTGGATATAAATCACCAATATTTCTATCGCTTGACCTTAAAAAATATACGGCCTGTCCTTTTGCTTTTGAATTGATGTATAGATGTGAGCCTTTTTTCTTGTCAATATTCCCATCTGTATAAACTAAGTCTTCTCTACGGTGGAAAGGCCAACTTTTTTTATTTAATATAAGTTTTTTACTTTTTTTGTCATAAGTCACTCCATTAAGTCCATATACTAAAGTTAGATCTTCTGTATTGTGGTGGTTTGCAAGATCGCGTATAAAGTCCTGCATTATTTTTCTTGTTTCTTTAGTAACGGGTATATGTTGGTCTTCTCTTTTATCAGAGAGGTAACCTTTTCTAAAAATAGTTACCAGATTCATGCCCCAAGGAACGGCAGGGAATACACTCGGCCATTTGATTGTATTATTTTCATAATGATCATAACCTAACATAATATTATAATATGCCTTTTTTTGCTCATTGGATAATTTGCCTATATCTTGCCAGCTAATATTTGAGATTTTTGAGGCGCTTATTTCTCGTCTTTTTGCATTTTTAATTGTTTCTTGGTATTTTTTATCCCCTGCAGACTGCAAAGGTTTATTTGCTTGATCTAACCTTGTTTTATGCTCGATCCAATATGACTTCTCTGTTGATGGTAGGCTATATGCTATTCTGTCCATATCAGATTCTAGAATATCACTCTTTTTATAGCGAAGTAGTGACATTACACGATAGTCAAGGAACTTGCTATTATCGTCTAGTTTGTATATTTTGGAAGGTTCTTTGCTTGCATTGTTAGTTTTTTCCGTAAGAATCGTTATCGGTACTTCTGCAACTTTTTGTGTAAGAGCTTCATCCCTATATAGCTCAATTTTATTCTCTGCGATATGATAGAAACTATCGGGAGAGTCCAGTTGCTTAATAATTTCATAACCTGTGTCGAAGCTTTTATTGAAGAATTTGACTTTGACTACAGCATATAGATTTCTCGCATTTAGGCCGCTTTCTACAAGGTTTTGTGCTTCGCTAGCTGACATTGGCAAATCTATACCTGTGAATCTATTTACTTTAATATCTTTTTCAAAGGGAAGTGTCGGTATATATTTTGCTCTGCTAGCTGACAATAATTTTGAAGTAAGTGTATTTGGTTTTGCTCCACCAAAATGGTCTTGAGAAATAAGGTTGAGGGGGTAGCTATAGGAAAAGTGGAATTTACTTTGATCAAAATCATAATCACCCAATCGAATTAGTGTTACAAAATAAGCATCCTTAGGGAAGGATTTATTTTTTATATAATTTTGAAAATCATTATGTTGATCTTTCATGAGGGTGCTAACGAAGCTGCGTTTTTCAAATTCATTAAGCTGCCTATATCTTCCGTTAGGTGTTTTTTTATGCATACTATTTAGTGTTCTATTTGTACAAAGGGGGTCTGATAGGCAAAATGCCTGAGAGTGTGCCTGCTTTGTTAGAGAAAATGCCATTGTTTCAATATATCTTTCCCAAAATCTTTTTTGGACGCTTTGATCTATAACAGTGCCATCACAAATTTCTGTACGTGCTTCATATTTATCCATTCCTTTAAAGCATTCAGAGTATTTGTGCATGAAGTCTAGTCTTTTTAGTAAGGACAAGGAGTAGTTATGTTTTTCAATACGATTTCCTATTGCTTCTTTCTTGCCTTTGTTGTTGTTCATTCTCTGCATTAATTTTGACATATGTTCACCTGGGACAATCATTCCAGAGCTATTTTGAGTTCCGAATCTAGGTAATCCTCTATATGTTTCAAATTTAAGGTCTCTAAATTTATATGTAGAATTGCCATTTGCTAGTGCGGTGTTATCAATAAAAATGAATGATATTAATAGGGTAAAGACTGATATTGCTACCATTTTTAGACTGAACATATTTATGCCTCACTATTGAAGAATTGTAATTTCTGATAATGGAAAATATTGAGTATATGGATGGACTTGTCAATAGTAAATGAAAAATGAATTTTGAGTGTGGTTTGAGAGGCAAGGTTTTGTAAGAAAAATTATAAATGCTTACTTTATTTTAGGCAAAAAAAAGAGCTAACAGGATGTCGGCTCTAAAAAGAAAAATATATCTTATTTATTGTTATTATATTTATCAACTAGCTTTAATTACATGTACCTCCTTTTATAGCAATTGAGGAAACATCAACTGAAAATGAACCAATACCCCAATTAATGTTTTGAGTATCGATCATTAGAGAAGCCATAATGCCTTCTCTTGTGATGTCCATCAGCTCATATGTTGGTTGAATACTACCTGTTGCATCCCAGTATGAGTATACAAGTGAGTAGATAGAACCAGCATAAAAACCATTGCTATCCCATAACATAACATTACGTACATCTTCACTTTGCATGAAAGGTGAAAAACTTCCTTGCAGTGAAACATTAACGTAAGGAGGGTACATCACATTGGTAGTTGATGTTGTTACGCTATCACCGTTTATAGTAATAGTTACAACATAACCTTCACTCCCAAACTCAGCGTGGTATAAATTTCCAGCTGGAAGGACAGGAGTGTCTACCGCATATGTCACCTCAATGTCAACGGGGGTTCCACTAGCTAAGTTAGAAAAATTACTACTCTGACTTACGGAACCGGTTAATATAAAAGTTTCTGCGAAAGAAATCGTAGAAACAGCCCACATCATAACAAACAACAAAAGATTTCTCATATTCATGAGTTTCTCCTAATGTAATACTACTTAATAGTTAAGCCTATTGACAGGATTGTCAAAAGGCAATCTAGATAAAACAACTGCTTTACTTATACAATCATAAGCACCACCTCCTTTTATCATCGCTACCAACAAGATGTCGGTAACATAGTTAAAAAACAAAAGTTTTTTGAACAAGTAATATTAGTTAAACGATTGAAGTATTAAAAAGCTTTGAATTTTTTTTAAAAAAATATTAAGTCTATTAAAAGTTTGACTACGTTATAAAGATAATATACACATTAAGACATATGATGTCAAGAAATTTATGATTTATATTGTAGGTATTATTGCTTTTATTGAATAAAAAATAAATAAATACAGATTGTTAGACCCTATAACATTTCATTTCTTGCTTTCTTTATAATCTTATTGGCACCACTAATTGCTAGCCCTGCCATTATAAATGCAACAATTAGATCTGGCCATTTGGTTTCACTAGCAAATACTCCTAGTGCAGCTATCATAACTGCTATATTTCCTATGGCATCATTGCGGCTGCAAATCCATACAGATTCACGGTTACTATCACCGCTTCTGTATTTATATAGTAAGATGGCGCAAATTACATTTGCTATTAATGCCAGAAATCCAACTATGCCCATTATTTCTGCCTGTGGCAGAGTTTCGGAAAATGCTTTGTAAAATGTACTTCCCAGAATCCATATGCCAAAAAGTGCCATTGTAGTTCCTTTGATCATTGATGCTTTAGCCCGTGATTCAATGGATTTATTTAAGACGTATAGGGATATTCCATAGTTGGCTGCATCACCAAAAAAGTCTATGGCATCAGCGAGTAATGATTGTGAACCAGAATATGCACCAGATATAAGTTCAACAACAAACATGACAGCATTTATTAACAGGATTATCAGCAATATCTTTCTGTAAGGGCAATCCCAGCCATGTTTACCATCTTTGCTTTGGCAACATGTGTCTGTTTTTTTTATCTCTTCGCAACAATTACCCATTTGCAGAATCCTTAAAGATGTACCGTATTCGTATATTCCCATATTCAAGTATGCATGTTATGTTTTTATCTGCAATATTAAATTTTATAAAAAACGGTGTTTTGTTTTATTGGCTATAGCTACAAGGGAAAGCATTACCGGAACTTCTACCAATACTCCTACTACAGTTGCTAATGCTGCTCCTGAATGTAGACCAAAAAGGCTGATTGCAACGGCAACAGCTAATTCAAAGAAATTTGATGTACCAATAAGTGCTGCAGGGGCAGCTATATTATGTGGAACTTTCCAGAAATATGCCCAAATATAAGCGATAATAAAAATGCCATAGCTTTGTAATATAAGTGGTATTGCTATCAGGCAAATAATAATGGGTTTATCAATGATAGTTTCTGCTTGAAAGCCAAATAAAAGTACTATAGTTGCTAGTAGTCCTATTATTGAATATGGCTCAAGATGTTTTGAGAATCTTTTAAGTAGTTCGCCATTTTTATCTTTTTTAAGGAAGATTTTTCTTGTTTTATATCCAGCAATTAAGGGAACAATTACATATAATAATACTGATAGTAGTAAAGTTTCCCATGGAACTATAATATCGCTAATTCCAAGTAATAGAGCGGTTAGGGGGGCAAATGCAAAAATCATTATGATGTCGTTAATGGATACTTGCACAAGTGTATAGCTTGCATCACCTTTTGTTAGTTGGCTCCATACGAAAACCATTGCCGTGCATGGAGCAACTCCAAGCAAAATCATTCCGGCTATATATTCTTTCGCATCCTTTGGATCAACCCAGTCTACAAATAAGTACTCAAAAAATATAATAGCAAGTGCTGCCATCGTGAATGGTTTGATTAGCCAATTTACTACCAATGTAATGCATAGTCCTCTTGGTCGGCGGCCAAGATCTTTAAGGCTGGAAAAATCTACCTGAATCATCATCGGATAAATCATAACCCATATTAATATGGCCACGACAAAGTTTACTCTCGCATATTCTAGATTAGCAATTACCTCAAATAGGGAAGGGGCTAGATTTCCAAGAATAATTCCTGATATTATACAAAGACCTACCCATATACTTAAATATCTACCAAATATTCCTAGGGGTGATTGTTCTCTATCAGTGCTAGCATCAGTCATTTTGCAGTCCTATGGCATTAAGTTCTTGCTGCAACTCTTGTCTTTCTAGGTTTTCTAATGGTAAATTAATCAGTTTATTTACACGGCTTTCAAGCATTTTATATATGCGATTAAATTCTGCTTTGGTATTAGATTCAGATCCTTTAAATTTTGCTGGGTCAGGAACTCCCCAATGTGCTTTTAGTGAATTACCAAGAAAAGCAGGGCAGGTTTCATTATTGGCATTGTCGCAAACTGTTATTACAATATCAATCTTTTTATCATTAAACATATCCCAAGATTTGCTGTTATAACCTGAAATGCTGATATTATTCGATTTTAAAGTTTCTAGACTAAGTGGGTGTATTTCTCCAGTGGGAAAGCTTCCAGCGCTATAGGCTCTAAAGTTTTCAGAGCCAAAATTGTTCAAAATTGCCTCTGCCATAATACTGCGACATGAGTTTCCTGTGCATAGAAATAGTAGGTTTATCATTAACAGCACCCATTTTTTACTTCTTGTTCTTCAGTTTTTGGAACGCAGCAAGATCCTGCATTAATATTGTCGCCATTGAAAAACTCAACTTCACCCATTGTGCGGTAAGATTCCCAAGCTATGCCACTTGGATCTTCTACCCAAGTTTTATCAGATTTAGCATAACAGCAGTCTGCTTCACCTTCGTTGAAAGTCTTCATGTCTGCTTCTTTTAAATTATTACGTAATTCTTTTAGTTCATTTTCTTCATCAACCTGGATTCCTAAATGATCAAGTCCAGTTTTTGTTCCGCGATTAGATATTGCGAAATTAACTCTAGGATCATCTAATTGCCATTTTGCATAATCATCCTTTTGCTTAGTTGGTTTTTGAGCAAATAAAGTTGAGTAAAACTCAATAGATTTATCAAGATTGTCAACTGATATATGTATATGCATATGTTTCATGAGCAGCACTCCTTATTGTTAAAAAATTCTATTATTTCCTTTGTTCCATCTGCGTTAGTTGAGCATGAAACAGAGTCTGAACTACAGCAATTTTCTACCATATATCTCATTAAATCTTGTATATTTGAGAAATTTGCTGAGTAAATTATGGATCTTCCTTCCCGTTTGGAAGTGACTAAACCTGCATTGTTCAAATGTGAAAGGTGAAATGATAGTGTATTTTGTGGGACTCCTAGTTCTTCACTTAATCTGCATGCGGCGCAACCAGTTGTGCCATACTCTACTAATAGCTTAAATGCTTTTAAGCGAGTTTCTTGAGATAATGAGCCAAAGGCTGAAATTGCGTTATTAATATCCATATATCGAGATGTATAGATATAAAAAGATAAAGTCAAGCTAAAAATTGAATGCTATTCTAATAATTATATGATAATAAATTATGATGTAACACTATAGGTTATTAAAATAACTAAACCTATAGTTTAGAATGTGTTAGGTTCTGGTGAGTTTTTATGTTAAGTAATAAGTGTAATTTCTTTTGTGTAAGTCACTGTAAAATAGATATAAAAATGTTAGTTTTAATTTACTAAATGTATAATTTATAGACATAAATTCAGTGCCAGAATTTTTCACAGAATTTTTTCCAGAGTCATTCCATCTTCTTTTTTATGTAGGCTTAATGTTTGCATTAAGTCAAATATTTGGGAATATAGCATCTCGTGCTAATTTTCCTAAAATGATTGGTTATTAGATGCCCCCTAGTTAATTGCTTTGTAAATTGTTGCTCTGCATAGTCCAGTGGCATTAATGACCTCTGGAATATTGTAGACTTTTTTGTAGATTGTTTTCCATATTGTTCTCCTAATAATTTAGTGTTCACACCTCGTGAACATCTGACGTCATTAAAAGCTTATAAAAAGGATCTAAATATAGGAGAGATGTTTTGATCCTATGTTTTTTTAATCTTCTTCATTCTCAAACCAGTCGTATATCCCATGGGCTATTTAATATTCTTTACTATAGGATTCAAAGTCTTCTGAAAAATCTTCATAATCTTCAGAGAAAGATGGATCGTCAGAGTTTGTATCTTTGTACTTAAAGCTTTGATCTAACATCTTCTGACTTTATTCAGCTCAGACTCTGGGGTATTGATCTTTCTTATTAATTTTTTTTCAAAGCAGATGATGAGTATGACGAGACGTCTTCACCTTTTGTTTAATTTCAGTTCTAATATTTTTAATCTGTTTGCTAACGACCTTTTTCTTCTTTATTTCCTCTGTTTAGATCTGCAGCATAAACTTCTTTCCATTTCTCTTTATATGGTTTTATCTCAGTATCATTTCTAATATTTTCTTTTTGACTTGTCTTTTTTAGTTCGTGGGCTTCATCTATTGCTTGTCTACGATTACTTACAAACGTTACGCCAAGATCATCTAGTTCCTGTTCTGAGAAATTATCTTTAATAACCTCATCATAATAATTAGTTTTGTATTTTCTGCCATTGTCATCTGTTCTTTCTACTGCTTCATTAATTACAATCATTTCTTTATCGGCATGTTTTTCTGGTTCAAGTAATTTCATTGCCAGAACATGATTAAACTCTTCCATAGTTCCAGGTCCACCCGGTTCAATTATAAAAGCATCAGAATTATTAACCATATATTCCATGCGCTTAAAGATATTTGGAGCTTCATAGAAATGATCTAATCCTTCAGGGTGTTCACCTTCCTTAAACTCAAGATAGGGCATATTTGATCCACCAATAAAGGCATCGATACCATCTAGTTTTGCTGCTGCAGTTCCTTCATAATGCATAACTCCCATATCACGACCCATTCCTCCATAGAAAATTGCCATATCATTTTGCTGCAGATTATATGCAACATCAAATGCCATTTCTTCCATTTGTTCACCTTTAAAACCTGCTGAAGAAAACACTGCGACATTGAACTTGCCAGTATCTACTATTGGTGGTTCTTCATATTCAAAATGTTGTTTCTCAACAGGCGGATATTGATTTTTTCTAGCTTTTTCAGCGATTTTAAGAATTTCTTCAGGAGTTGTTACTACTTCTGCCATTAAATTGAACTCTTCCTTTGCCCCTCCAAATGCCATCATGGTTTCATAATCATCAACTAATTTATCATGGCTACCATCAGGATTATAAAAAACTATAGGCTTTAATGCAGCATCAGGATTAGTTTGTTTATCAACGATTATTGAATAGACTTTAGAAAGTTTGAAAATAGTATCTTTTAACGTCATTTCTTCGGGGTCAGGCATGATAACAATCATATCATTATCGTCGAGGAAATTTTTCTTTACATCATCAAAATTCCTACGTTGTTTTCTATCTTCTGTAAAGTAGATACCAGATTTATTTAGCTTGGATTTTAGATCATTATGTTTACCATTAGTTTTTTGTCCTTCGGCAAAAGAAAGAGAGATAGTAAAGCCGCTATCATGTCTTTGAGCTTTTTTCTGATCTAAATCGAGTAAATCACCGCCATTCATGGTATACCAGGTATCAAGTGCTTTTTTACGTGGCTCATACTCAAAAATACCTTCATCAATAAAATCCTGACGAGTTTTCTCCTCACCTTTTTTCTGACCAACGGGTAGCTCAACATGATAAAGTTCAAATTCTTTTTCAGGAATATCTTCAGGTATATTCTTGGCTAGAATAAATTTCTGTTTGCCCAAAATAACATGTTCCATGCCACCTTTTGGTAAATCATCTATTGTTTTTATACTGGGGTCAAAATCAGGGAAATCTTTAACTATTATAACAGATTCCTCAATTATTGTTCGATCAACTGGCTTCATGGGAGGCTGTTTACCAGATGAATTATGAATTTTGACAGCTTTCTCCAGCTTATCAAATGCAGAAATCATTCTACGAGCAAACTCTCCTTTTCCTCCGCTCGCATTCATAAATGGACCAATTTCCTCACCTGGAATCGGTCTGCTATCTTTTTTCCATTGTTCCCAATCTTTAAGATGTTCTGTACCGGAGAAGTCAAAATGATCAAAAACACGCTGATCAACTGGATATGTTCCCGTGTCGTCAACCAAAGTTTCCGCTTGTGAGCGTTTGATACCCATTCTGGCGAGCGAATTATTTGTAACATGTGCAGCACCTATTTGCGCAAAATTACTTTTTTCCAGAGCGTTACCCTCCAGAGTTTTTGACGTTTCGTCCGGGCTATGAACTACAACGCCTAGCTGACTCATTTGTCTTACCCAAAGTGCTTTTCCTCTAGAGTGATCAACAAACTCAAAATATTTTCTGATGGTAGTAGTTGCTGCAAATAGATTTGTATTAGCTTCAAGAGGATCTTTCTTTTTTGGAGGAGGAGGAACTTCCAGCTCTCTTGGTAATTCTTTTCTCATAATTGCGGCAGTTTTCTCTCTTGTGTCTGCAACATGAATATTTAAGTCTTTTTTAGATTTCTCATCTAAAGTATCAAGACCAATGCCATGGAATAGGTTATCCCAATATTGTCCTTTGAATTTATCTTCATTACTTGAAGAGTTAGTAATTACTAGCGGTTTTTGTATTATTGGATCGTCAGTTCTTCCTTCTTCAAGTGCAATAACCTTTTCCTTTATTATATTGACCATGGCATGAGCTGCATACATGTCGCCTCTTGGTACGATGAAGCCTTTTTTATGCTCAGGTATATTAAGCTCGTAATCATCACTTTTATTTATGAGTTTTGATGCTGGAAACCAAATGTCTTTTGCATCTTCTTCTAGACGTTTAATCGTTCTGCGGTGGTTAGATCTGGATATTGATATAAGGGGATTTTTGCCAGTGACACTACCAATTGGTTCTTCTCCCTCTAGGTGGTAGTAATGACGAGGAGCATTAACTAAATATTCGGCATTTCTGCTAACTTCAAGCTGATCAACAAACCATTTATCATTAGGGTGAACTTTGCCATCTTCATTTTTTTTCAGCTCAAGTGACTCGCCATTAATCATCTTAATGATTTTTCCTTCAACAAACTCTAGCTTTTTTCTTAAGTCTAAATCGTGATTTTTTGTATTGTCAGCCATCAATTTTCCGTATATGTTTAGTAGTAATATGGCATGTTATGGTTAAAAAACAATTAAGAAAATGGATTTAGTGATTTCTTTGGCTTTAATGATTTTTATTCTTTGAATGATTATTCTAATTATTCCTACAATAATTGATATCAATCAATTAATCTTAATAGGAAGATATGGTGTAAAGAATTAATATTTACTTATACTTCTTGATATATTCTTCTACTAATTTTTCTGCTTCAATAATCTCTTGAGGAATTAATAAAGCTTTTATTTTATCTCTTCTTTTTATCATGCTACCTTTTTCATTATTATCAGCGTTTATTAATGCAATGGTAAGCCATTTGTATGATTTCTTATAGTCTCCAGCTACTCCTTGTCCATAGGCATACATCATTCCTATATTACTTTGGGCAAAAGCATCTCCTTGTTTGGCTGCTAATTCATACCATTTTTTTGCTTTTTTATAATTCTTTTCAATACCATACCCAAAATGATATAATATCCCAAGCCTTCTCTGGGCGTTAGCATTTCCTTGTTCTGCAGCTAATCTATACCACTTAGATGCTTCTCTACCATTTGCTTCTACACCATTGCCATTGTTATAGAAAACTCCAATCTGTATTTGTGCATCAATAGACCCTTGTTCTGCAGCAAGCTTATACCATTTCATTGCTTCCTGATAATTACGCTCTCCTAAATACCCACTAGAATATAATAAACCAAGCATATATTGTGAATTAATAGACCCTTGTTCTGCAGCAAGCTTATACCATTTCATTGCTTCCTGATAATTACGCTCTCCTAAATACCCATGATAATATAATGAACCAAGATTATGTTGTGAATCAGCAAATCCTTGTTCTGCAGCGAGCTTATACCACTTAGCACCTTCTTTATAAAGTTTAGATATTATAAGTAGTGCACCTAATCCATTCTGGGCTTTCAAATTCCCCTCTTTTGCAGATAATTGATATAAACGGAGAGTTTCCTTTAAATCTTTTTTTACTCCTTTTCCTTCTCCGTACAAACCACCAAGATTATATTGTGCATCAGTATCTCCATCTTGCGCAGCTGCCAAGCAATTCTCATAGTTTTGTTTGGCATTTGATATATTCTCCTCATGTGATAAACATTTATTAGCCAATACTACGTTTGGTAATAAAAATGCAGCAAGAAGTACTGCTATAGATGTTTTCTTAATTCTCATCTTATCTACTCAGATAGTAATTTATTAAACTATTGGTGCAATAAGTAACCTACTTCTAAAGTTGACCGTTAATCAAGAGAATAATTATAATAAAACTAGTTGCTGTCATGCCTACTTGTTCATGTAATTCATAATTACACTAATAGCTAGAAACAGCACTTTTCTTATAATAAATATCTCTAAAGCAATTTCGTTTACCTCGCAAAGTGGCCAAAGGAGAAAGGTTGGAGTTTTGTCGTATGTTTCACTGATGTCGTTCTCGGGAGCAAAATGGGATTGCCGCATTTGCCGCTGTGTAGGGGATGTGCGTAAAAATGTTAGATTGCTGTAAGATAAGAAAATTGGTTGGGACGGCAGGATTCGAACCTGCGAATGCCGAGATCAAAACCCGGTGCCTTACCACTTGGCGACGTCCCAATATGCATCAAATATATATATTGCTATAAAATATTCTAACATGAATGAAATGCTATATAGACCAAACTTTATAAATACTCAAATATTTTTTTAATTTTTTCCATTTATTTTAAAGACTTATTCTTATATCTGGTTATTTATCCATTTTATATAATCATTATTTGCATCTCTTGTAGGTAAGGAAACGATGCATGGACATTCGTAAGGGTGGATGTTTTTAACTTCTTTGGCTATGGATAAAAAGTTATTTTCTTTTGTTTTTAATATTAGTACAGATTCTTTATCTTTTTGTATTTTATTATCCCATTTGTATATTGAAGTTATTTCAGGAAAAATATTTGCACAAGCTATTAAATTTTTATTAATTAGATAGTCGGCAATTTTTTCAGATGTGGAAATGTCAGGACATGTAACGTAAATGAAAATTATTTCAGAATCTTGAGTATTTTGAGTCATTATGCTGTCCAAAGCTAATAGATTGATAAAAAACTATTTACATTTACCATATAAGTTGTTAAAAGCCATCATCCAAAACTGATTGGTGGTGTTTTTAATATCATTAATTCAATATATTTTAAATCAGGCTTTTAACAAATAGGGAAGTGTGAGAATGAAAATTATTTCAGGTAATAGTAATTTACCACTAGCAGAAGAAATATCAAAATATTTGTCAATACCATTGATGAATGCAGATATCAGAAGATTTTCCGATAACGAAATTTTTGTTGAAGTTCATGAGAATGTAAGGGGTCAGGATGTTTTTCTTGTTCAGCCTACTTCTTTTCCAGCAAATGATCATGTTATGGAGCTTCTTGTTTGTATAGATGCCTTAAGGAGATCTTCTGCGAAAAGAATAACTGCTGTTATTCCTTATTTTGGTTATGCAAGACAGGATAGAAAACCTGGACCGCGTACGCCAATATCATCTAAGCTTGTGGCGAATCTTATAGAAACTGCTGGAGCTGACAGAGTTTTAACTGTTGATCTCCACGCGGGGCAAATACAGGGCTTCTTCGATATACCTGTAGATAATATGTTTTCTGCACCTGTTTTTGTAACTGATATTAACAGTAATTTTGATCATGGAAATGTAACTGTTGTATCGCCTGATGTTGGTGGAGTTATAAGAGCTAGATCATTTGCAAAAAGAATCAATGCTGAACTAGCTATCATTGATAAGAGACGTGAGAAAGCTGGCGTTTCCGAGGTTATGAATGTAATTGGTGATGTTAGAGGAAGACATTGCGTTATCGTTGATGATATGGTTGATTCTGCTGGTACATTATGTAATGCAGCCGAAGCTATTATGAAGCAAGGCGCTAAATCTGTAACGGCTTATATTACACATCCTGTTCTTTCAGGAAAAGCTGTTGAAAGAATCAGAAATTCAGAACTTAAAGAGTTGGCAGTTACTAACTCTATAAAATTAAGTGATGAAGCTATTAAAGAGCCAAAAATCCGTACAGTTACGATTGCTCCTCTGTTATCTGAGGCAATGCGTAGTATTTCAGAAGAAACTTCTGTTTCTAGTTTATTTTAATTAAAGAATTTTTAGGAGATAAAAATGTCTATTTCATTATCGTTTGATGCGAATATAAAAGAAGCTGTAGGTAAAACTGCTGCACGTGCTGCTCGTAAAGAGGGCCGAGTTCCAGCTATTGTTTATGGCAATGGTAAAAAAGAAGTTGGAATCACTTTAGATAAAATTGAGCTTGTAAAAGCATATAATAAAGGTGGTTTTACTGCAAAGCTAACTGAAATTAAAGTTGGAAAAGATAAGTTAAAAGTTATCCCGCGTGCTGTTCAATTGCACCCAGTTACAGATGAGCCACTTCATGTTGATTTTATGTTTGTAGAAGATAATACTCCAGTTAAAGTATTAATCAAAGTGAACTTCGAAAATGCAGAGAAATCTCCAGGTCTAAAACGTGGTGGTGTATTAAATATCGTTCGTCGTAAAATAGAATTATTATGCGAAGCTGCAAATATTCCTGATAGTGTTACTGCTGATTTAAGTGGCTATGCGATTGGTGCTTCTGTTCATGTTAGTTCTATAGATCTTCCTGAAGGTGTTAAAACTACAATAGAACGTGACTTCACTATTGCTGCTGTAACAGGTAGAGGTGTTAAAACTGAAGATGAAGATGAGGAAAGTGAAGAAGCTGAAGGTTCTGAGGAAGAAGCTAGCTAACCATTATTCTGATAGGTAAAAAATGCTTTTTGTTGGTTTAGGAAATCCTGGAAAGGAATATGAGAACACAAGGCATAATGTAGGTTTTTTAATGGCGGACGAAATTGTCCGCCATTATGGATTTTCAGATTATAAAAATAAATATAAAGCTGAGTTTTCCGAAGGTGAAATATCTGGAAAGAAAATCTATATACTCAAGCCGCAAACCTTTATGAATAATTCTGGTATTTCAGTATCTGAAATTGTTCGGTTTTATAAGATTCCACTAAATGATATTTATGTTTTTTATGATGAGCTAGATATACCGGTTGGAAAGTTTAAGGTTAAGAAGGGTGGCGGCAGTGGTGGTCACAATGGGATTAAAAGTATAGATAGTCATATCGGCAAAGATTACTATAGAATGCGTATAGGTATAGATCACCCCGGTGACAAGAGTAAGGTAAGTTCGTATGTTCTTAATAAATTCTCTGATGATGAAAGATCTGCTACTGATAAATTAATGGAAAAGATAACTAAGGAAATTCCTGTCTTAGTAGAGCATGATCATATAAAATTCCTTACAAAGTTACATTTAGATAAAGAAAAGAAGAAATCAAATGTAGCAAATGGCAAAGAGTCGTTGGGTGATCAGCCAGAAAGTAAGCTATCAGCAGATAAAGAGTTATCGGGTAATAAGGTACAAAGTAATTCTCTGGATGCTGTTCCGACTTCAGGTAATTTTGCTAATAGTATGGCTGAGAAATTGAGAGCTGCTTTTGATAACAAAAGTAACGATTAGAAAATATAAATAATATATAGAGAGGAAAAATGGGTTTTAAATGTGGTATAGTTGGTCTGCCAAATGTTGGTAAGTCTACACTGTTTAATGCACTTACATCAACTGCTTCTGCCGAAGCTGCAAATTATCCATTTTGTACTATAGATCCAAATACGGGACTTGTATCTGTTCCAGATTCTAGGTTAGGTAAATTAGCTGAAATTGCTGAATCTGCTAAAATTATCCCCAATCAGATTGAATTTGTAGATATTGCTGGTTTGGTAAAAGGCGCTAGTAAAGGCGAGGGCCTTGGTAATAAATTTTTATCTCACATAAGGGAAGTGGATGTAATTGTTTATGTGCTTAGATGTTTTGAAGACGGAAATATCACTCATGTTGAGGGAAGAATTAATCCTATTGAAGATGCTGAAATTATAGAAACAGAGCTGGTTCTGGCTGATCTGGAATCTTTAGAGAAGCGTATGCATAATCTTGAGAAAAAAGCTAGGAGCAATGATAAAGACTCAATGGAGCAATTGGATATTATTAAGGAAATTATTCCAATTTTAGAGGAAGGAAAGCCTGCAAGGGTTTTTGAGGTAAGTGAAGACAATAAAAGGGCTTTCGGTTTATTGCAATTGCTAACGTCAAAGCCTGTTATGTATATTGCTAATATGAGTGAAGATGAGGTGGTTGATGGTAATGATTTCTCTTCGAAAGTTGAGGAATATGCAAAATCACAGAATTCTAGCTGTACTCTTATTTCTGCTAGAATTGAGGAAGAGATAGCTAATCTTGAAGATGAGTCGGATAAAAAAGAATTTCTTGAGGCTGTAGGTCTGGAAGAAACTGGTTTAAGTCAAATAATTAGAAGGGGTTATAGCCTTTTGGATCAAATAACTTTCTTTACAATTGGCCCTAAAGAGGCACATGCATGGAACGTAAAAGATAAATCCAAAGCTCCACAAGCTGCAGGTGTAATACATACGGATTTTGAAAGAGGATTTATATCAGCTGAAACTATCTCATGTGATGACTTTATTGAGTTTAAGGGAGAGCAGGGAGCTAAAGAGGTTGGAAAAATGCGCATGGAAGGAAAGGAATATGTAGTCAATGATGGCGACGTTTTTCACTTCAGATTTAATGTATAGAATATCTTCAGGAATATAAGAGTAGGTATCAATTCTGTTTTCTTCTTGGTTCGTTTTTGAGTCTAAGTTGTTCTAGTATGTCAGATTGAGTATAGGTCAATCTATTTAATGGCTTTAGTATCGTAAAATATTTTCTTAGACATAACGTTGTTAGAGCATGATATTGTTTTATTATTTGTTGCTTCTTCTGGTATGTCCTCTAAATCTTCGTCGGGATCTATGTCTTCAATTTTACCGCTATCATCAATGATTGCCCAGCTACTTACTTTTGCCTTAAATTGTATAAAATATCTTAAGTCATCAAATGTAATTGTAGGGAAGTAATTCATTAACCTTTCTTTCGTTGCTGTACCAAAAAGAAGACGTTTTGCTTTCTTAATCAATGTTCTGCATGCTTTGGGAGTGTTGTACTTTAAAAGTGTTCTTCCTTCCATTTCTACATAGATCTTGAATGTTTTATCATCAAAATAGAGTTCGTTTTTATCGAGGTTGATGTTCATCACGCTCCATAGCATTCTTTTTGATGTTTTTGAGTTTGAATTTAGCTTGTCTTTCATCTCTTCGAGACCTTGTTCAAAGATATCTTTTGTCTTTGGGTCATCAAGCCAAATTACATTTGCTGCATAAGATTGTGTTGAGATGCAGAATGTAATGCAAAAAAGTAATGCAAGGTAGGGAAATGATTTTTGCTTTTTTTTCATATATTATATAATTCCATATGTATTGATGTGTATAGTTTATATTATAGTGATTTGGCGGCTGTTAATATATAAAAATATAATTATGGGCATTATGTATTAGACACTGTTAGCTAATTCTTGCTGTTCGTATTTATTGGTGCTATACTCCTATTTTTAAGGAGTATTTTAGCCATGGACAAACGTTTATACCCTCTTTCAAGAGAGTTTTTTGATAGCAATATTGA